>Ga0256407_10003212_pt1 | contig 29566 bp, 27 predicted proteins | sample RumenRJG_04DNA_FD_193489 | JGI IMG/M metagenome (GOLD analysis project Ga0256407, IMG submission 193489) | Bovine rumen microbial communities from Lethbridge, Alberta, Canada - RJG_04 | ecosystem: Host-associated > Mammals > Digestive system > Stomach > Rumen | place: Canada: Alberta...
GTCCCGATGCTCCACACCCCGCCGTTGCCAGCGACGCACTTTCGGTAGGCGACTCTTGACGGAACAAGAGGTTCATTAGTTTCAAAGAACAATTACTTATACGACTTCTCGTCGCAATCACGGTGCAAAGATAATAGATTACGTACATCTTTCAAATGGAATTTCCCTAAATAGGCATAGGAAAATCCCTACCGTGCCGTCTTTGGGAAACAGAAACTGCGGCACCCCGTGGCCTTGAAGCCCCAGCTGTCGGCAGCCTCCACCTCGACCGTATGGGCACCCCGGCGGTACGCCTCGGGCAACGTCAGCGTCCACAGCTGTCGCGTCTCGCGATGGCGCAGCGGGTTCATGCGGTTATACGTCGTGGGGTATGCCTTGAGCAGGTTCATCTCGCGGGTACGGGCCACGTTGGGGTCTATCATCTTCGTCTTCTGGCAGGCCAGCCACTCACCACCGTCGATGCGGCAACGCACGGTGGTGCTGTCGCAACCGCCGTAGACGGTCATCATCAGCTGTCCACCAGGCACGTCTTTCATATCGCGCAGATGGGTGTCGAGGGTATCGATGCCAGTGACGTGGATGGTCATCTGGTGGCGCGCGTCACGGTCGATGGCCTTGCAGCGCAGCGTGTAACGGGCATCGTCGAAGTCGAGGACGAAATAGTTGCGCGGCGTGCCACACTGCTGCAGGGCTGACGGCACACCGTCGGCGTCTTTCTCGCCAACCCACCAGAAGCCACAGGAGGCACCGGCACTCAACTCATGGACGCGAACGCCCTCGCCCTGATGGAAGAAGCGTCCCACCTGGTGCATGTGTCCCGTGACGGCGAGCACGTCGCCCCTACCCTCTAACAGCTTGAGCAGGTCGCCACGGTTGCGGGTGTGTGCCAGTGGGATATGCATGCTGAGCACAATCAGGCGGTCATGGGGCACGTACTTCAGGTCTTGTTCGACGAAACGGAGCTGGCGGGCTGACAGGCGGCCCCTATAGCCACGGGCACCGTCGCCATAGACGTTGTTCAGGATAATAAAATGTACGCGACCCTCGTTGAAGGCATACATATCGGCGCCAAAGACCTCATTATAGGTACGCGTCTGCTGCCAGCGCACGGTGTCGATATCGCGGTCGTGATTGCCCAGGACGGTCCACGTCTGCTGCGGCAGTTGCTCCATCAGCGTGCGCAGGTCGCCGTAGAGTTTGAGGTTGTTGTTCACCAAGTCGCCGAGGAAGAGGTTGACAGAGGGCGTCGCCGCTCCTTCGTCGTCTAACAGTTCGGGCCATAGTGTGCGCGTGGCATAGTCCAGCTCCTGGTAGTTGCCCACCTGCACGTCGCCGATAGCATTCAGGCGGAAGCGGCGGTTCACCTTCTTCTTGACCAAGGCGAAGTCGGCATGGCCGGAGCGATAGCTGAAGTTAGCATTTACCACCCTACTGCCCGACATGGTATAGTCGGCAGGCAGGATGGGCATGACGCTAGCACCCTCCACGTATGGCAGTTCGTAGCGTCCCTGACGGTCGGTACGTACTATCGTGTCGCCATTGCTGACGAGAATGTCCTTCAAACCGCGCTCGCCATTATCGAGTTTGCCGTTCTGATTACGGTCGTCGAAGACCATGCCACTGACGGGAGCTGCCGCTGATGCGGCGGCGACGACAGCAGCGGCGGTGTCGGCAGGCAGCAGTACGGCTTTTATCTGATAGGCATCACGCAGGGCGTAGCGGGCGTAGTCGGCCAAGTCCTTCATCGTCATGCTGTTGACGACATCGACATAGCGGTCGTTCCATGTCCAGTCCTCATTGTTGTTATAGACGGAATTGCGGATGAACGACGTCCAGTACGACGTCTGCTGCAGCTGCAGGGCGTGCTCCTTGACAAGGTTCTGCCTGACGTCGGCCAGACTGGCCTCATAGCGCTCGGGGTGGTCGCACAACTGCTGCACCTCGTCATAGACGGCAGCCACGAGCGTGTCGACGTCGGCAGGCTGACAGACGAAGGCAATAGTGCCGCGACTGAGGAATGAGGGATATTGCGTGGCGCCTATAGAAGCCGACACGGAGTAGACCTTGCCCATATCCTCGCGCAACCGCTTCAGCAGTGCTGTGCGCAGGATGGCTTTCAGCGCATTGCCTTTCAGTTCCTGTTCGGCCAAGCTGCCCTGGGGCTCGTCCTGCTGACAGACGAGCGTCACCATAGCCTTCGGCTGGTCGTAGGTGCGCCGTATCAGTTCGTTGTGGCTGTGTGATATCTGGCGCTGACCGGCTATCCACGTGGTATCAGCCTGACCTGCGGGCAGTGCGCCGAGGTAGGTGCTGATATAGGGGCGCACGTCGGCCAAGTCGCAGTCGGACAGGATGACGAAGGTATAGCCTGTGGCGGGTCCATAGAAGCGGTGCTGCAGCGGCAGGATGTCGTCCTGGCGCACAGCGGTGTTGATAATGCTGTCGGTCAGCTGCTGACTGGTATAGTTGCGGCCACTCATCAGCCATCCCAACTCGCGCGTGAAGACATCACGCGGTGTGTCTTTTCGGTTACGGTTGCCCTCGCGCAGCTTGTCGCGGGTCATGCGGCAGACAGCCGTGTCGAGTCGCGGCTGTGTCCAGCGCAGCCACAACAGTTGGAACATCGTCTCGACGTCGGCCAGATGGGCCGAGGCGGCCACGCCTGTGCGCAGCTTGTCGACCAGCATACGGACGGAGGCCGTGTTGCCCGTCAGGTAGTGACTCAAGGCCTCGCGGCTGAAGTCGCCCGCACCGCTCAGGCTGACGACGCTGGGGCCTACGACGGAGGTGAAGTAGCGGGTACTGTCGAGCCCGTACTGGCCACCTTTACGGAAAGCCGATAGCGTCAGGTGGTCGTGCTCGGTATCGGAATGGCGGAAGATGACGCGGGCACCGTTGTCAAGCCGGATGTCGGTAGCGCCAATCTCGGGTATCGCCCGTTCGCTGACGATATGCTTCAGCGTCGTCTTCAACTGCGTAAGCGCTTCGGGTATGTCCACCTGGTGCCAATAGCGCTCCACTGGCTGACGACGGGCTTCGTCGATGAGCATCGACAGGTCGGCTTCGTCAGACACTTCCTGCAGCACCTCTCTGCCGCCGCGCAGCAGGTAGTGCCGCGGCCGTGTGTCGAAGGTTGACTGCAGGAGCTTCACAAGACAGACGGAGTCTATCTGCGGCAGGAAGCGCTTCACCAGCTGCAGCTCGTCCTTACGGGAGATGAGGCGGTTGTCATCGTAGAAGTCGGCATAGACCTCGTTCATCAGCGTTGCCGACGACACGTCGTTGCCCGCCGCAATCTTGTTCTCCAGTTTGCTCTGTAACGACTTCTTGGCGCGGGCTATCTCTGCCTGCGTGAAGCCGTAGTTGTAAATCTGAGTATAAGCACTGATAAAGTCGCGTATGCCCTGCCGGATTTTGCCACGGGTGAGTTCCACTGAGGCGTCGGTAGCACCGGTGGCCCCCAGGAAGCGGCTGTACTGCATAGAGCCACGGGCATAGGCGGGGTCGTTGAACGACAGGGCATTGAAGCGCTGCTTGGCCAGACTGTTCAGCAGACTGCGCTCCAGATACTGGCGATAGTCGTCGGCGGTCTGCACAGCAGCCGGCTGGGGCAGCAGCATCAGGATGTCAAAGTCTATCTGCTCGGCACCAGGGGTGATGGCCAGGCGCGCCTCCTCGGTGGTGTACTCGGGGATGGCTATAGGACTTATAGGACTTATAGGACTCATAGGTCCCATAGCCCCAAACTTTTCGCGAATCATCCGCTCGACGTGCGCCACATTGACGTCGCCCACCACGGCCACGGCCATGAGCTCCGGGCGATACCACTGCTGGTAGTAGTCGCGGATGGTCTGCGGCGTAGCATGGCGGATAATGGCGGTGTCGCCGATGGTGATACGGCGCGAGTAGAGCGAACCGTTGAGCAGTTCCATCACCAGCTTCATGGAGTTGTCGGTCTTCGTGCCGCCACGCGACAGCCACTCCGACAGGATGACACCACGCTCCTTCTCCACCTCCTCGGGGGCGATGGTCAGTCCGCTGGCCCAGTCGGCCAGGATGGTCAGTGTAGAGTCTACAAGCTGCTCGTCGCTGCTGGGCAACTGCAGCTTGTAGACGGTCTCGCCAAACGATGTATGGGCATTGAGATCCTTGCCAAACTTGGCACCCTTCGACTGCAAGAACCTGACGATGCCGTCGCCAGGGAAGTGGCGGGTGCCGTTGAAGGCCAGATGTTCGAGGAAATGAGCCAACCCTTGCTGGTCGTCACGCTCGTTGACGGAACCGGCCTTGACAAACAGGCGGTAGACGGCCTCGCCACGCGGCGTCTGGTTAGGATAGACATAATATGTCAGTCCGTTATCCAACTTACCCACACGCAACTTCGGGTCGCGCTTCAGGGGCTCGCCGGCCATGGCCGTCAGCACGGCCAGGCACGAGGCGAGCATGACTGCTTTTCTCATCGGGTTACTCATTCCGTTTCTCCTATTAAAAAGACCACGCGTTACTGGCGCTCGGCGTACTTGAACAGGTGGATCTTGTTGCTTGCGTCAGTATAGGTGATATAGCCTTCGCCATTGACACCAAACTTGATGTTGACGTCGACAGCATCGGTAGCCAGTTGCTGAGGTGTCGTCCACTGCTTCGTATCGGGGTCGAGATACATCACGTACAGCTTCTTCTGGTCATTAAAGTTGTTGAAGGCCACGAAGGGTGTGCCATCGCTGGCAATAGCGACGTCGAGTGAGATATGGCTTTCGAAACCACCGTCATGACCAATAGGCAGGGTATTGCCGCCGACGGTTGTCCACTCGTTGGCAGAGATATTGTAGCGACGCAGTCTTACCTGATAAACGCCAGAAGCATCGGCATCATCACCCGTCCATACATAGACATTACCATTGAGGTCGGCAGTAACGCCAAAGCTGCCGGCGGCGATACTGGTCTGGGTAGCGCCCTCCTGCTTAAAGTTGGTAAGCAGCGATTTCCATTCGGCACCGTCACGGTAGAACACGTTGTGACCATAGTTGACACCTTCGACAGCGCCACGGTTAATAGAAATGAACGCAGGCAGAGTGGCTGTGGCATTATTGCCAGCCTTCACCATATAGACACCCTGGCCAGAAGGCAGGAAGGGAGACTCGCCAGTAGTCCACGCAGCACCCTGATAGGAAGCGAAGCCCATAGCACGGCGGGCGATGTCGCCGCTGGCACTATTGTTAATCATACCGGCATAGATATTGTTGTCGATGGTGGTCAACGCAACATACTGTGCCTGTACCTTGAAGAAGCCCTGCTCACCAACATTCTTCCAGGTCGTCCCGTCAAGCTTCATCACCGAGAGAGCACCTTTGAGCGACGAGGCATCCTGATCGCCATAAGCCACAATGGGTGTACCGTCCTGATCAATGGCAAAGTCGAAATGCGAGCCATTGACAAGACTTGTGAAGAACGGCTGGCCAACGAGAGCCCACGAGCCGCCTTCGTTCTTGGCAACACTCAGCTTGTTGTCAACACCGCGGGCGCCAAAAGCCACATAAGGCTTGTTGTCTTTCGGACTCACCTGAAGAGCAGCATCACTATAAACACCTGTCACCTCAGCATTGCCAGTAAGGGCAGTGGCATCAAGGACAGCCTGCTCGACCCAAGCCATATTGTCAGCCTTGGTGACGTTGATCGTGTAGCGCAAGGTCTGCGACTTATCGAGATTCTTAACAAAGTACTCGATGCCGGCCGAGAAGTCGTTCATCGTAGAGCCACTGGTCTGCACAGCACCGTTGACAGTCACCTCGTTGCCTTCGTTCACGGTGAAACGGGCTTTCAGCAACGACTTCATCACCGTCACAGGCATGGGGATTTCAATCTTGTAGGAATTTGTTCCGGCCACAACGGCAGGCACGGTGGCAATGTAGTCGCGCGTCAGGAACTCAGGATTATCTTCCTTGTAGAAGCCAAACGTCAGCAACTTGGCATCGGCCACAGTTTCTGCAGGTGTCGGAGCGGGTTCCGGGTCGTCATCATCGCTACAAGCAGCGAAAGTGAACATGGCCACAAAAGCCACGGTGAACAATTTCCATAAATCTTTCAGTTTCATAAGCATAATTTTTTAATTGGGTTGGTTAATACTAATTATTTTTTTTCTCTATTATCAGTTGGCGCTGCAGATGGTCGGGACCGGGATAGCCCAGATTGAACCCACGACTGTTGCCCGTCAGACGGATGGTCAGCGTATTATCTTTCGCAGGGTCTACACGGTGGGGAATCCATCGCACGCGAATGGGAGCATCGTAAAAGCCTGGCAAAAACGACAATGTCTCGCCGCCAGTAACAATCTCATAGTCGACTCCGCTTTGCAGACCGTTACCCGCGATGACCTCATAGCTGACGGTCAGTTCCTCGCTCAACGGCGGCGACGAGAGGTAGACATAGTAGGTATTGACATTCCTGACATCGCTGAGCACAACGGTACTCGCCTGTCCCGTCTCGGTAGAGATACGCACGAAAGGCGTGTCGAACCACTCACCCTCCTGATCGGCACAGCTACAAATAGCAACCATCATCAGTAAATATAATATTTTCTTCATATCTTCCACATTTTCTGTTTTCATTGTAATTACTCCCCTCCCTCACAGGGAGGGGCTGGGGGTGGGTCTACTCTTCCTCTTTCCCTCCTCCCGTATTCCCGCTGTTCACGGTCGGATTAGGCTGCATACTGGTATTGGCAAAAAGCTCGTCCTGCGGGATAGGCAGCACAAAGCGGTCGTTGGGATAGGTCATCACACGGGCGATGGACGTGGTGTTTTGTTCGCGGACAACGTCCTGCTTCCAGCGCGTCAGGTCGAAGAAGTTATGCCCTTCGAAACAGAGTTCCTTGACACGCTCGCGGCGAATCAGCTGTAGCAGCTGGGCGTCGGTGGTGGCACTCATGACTGCATCGGCCTTTTCTGTTCCGACGGCACGCACGATGATGGCGCGGATGTACTGGCGGGCATCGGTATACTGGCTCAACTGACAGGCGGCCTCAGCGGCATTGAGATATTCTTCGGACAGACGGAACAGGAAGGGGTCGTCGCGTTTCGGCTCATTATCAGGAACGACAGTAGCCGAGAACTTCACACAACGCTTGGCTCCCGTAGCATCGCGGAGCAGACGCAGACGCAGGTCGTCAGCGTCGTAGAGCGACAACAGGGTGTCGGCAGGCACGCAGCTGTTCTCATAGAACGACTTCAGATAGCCGTTCATCTTGTCACCCGAGAGACGGAAGATGGCCTCGCCCCGCTGGTTCAAATCGGTGTACATAGCGATATAATCCTCGCCCTGAGCCAGTTGCTGAGAGCCGATAGCCTGTCGTGCATACTCCAAGGCTTTGGTCCAGTCTTCCATATAAAGATAGACACGTGACTGCATGCAGCGGACAGCCTGCAACGAACCGTAGTGGATGTCCTGTGCCACATCATCGGTAAGCAACGTGGCGGCTCGCTCCAAGTCGCTCAGTACGGCAGCATAGACCTCGCGGACGGAAGAACGCGACGGTGTGTCGTTGGCACCGGGTGTGCGCAAGAGAATGGGCACACCGAGGTGGGAGGCATCGGCAGAGTAATTATAATGCTGGGCGTAGGCACGGCACTGGTCGAAATGGCACATGGCACGGATGAGCAGGGCCTGACCGACGATGCGGTTGCAGTAGTCGCGCTGTGAGGGATAGTTGTCGGCCACATCAGGGCCGTACTCGATCACATTGTTGGCATTGGCCTGAGCCACGTAAATCTTACGCCAGATATAGCCCACAGCACCGGTCACCTGCGACTCGTCGCTGGTGAAGTTGTACTGGGGCACCATGTCGCCACTGGTAGAGGCCGAGGGCAACGACACCATATTGCCAGCCACATCGCCATACTTGGTAAACTCATTGTCGACGTAGGCATACATCTTATTATAGGTGCCAACCAGTCCGGCATGCAGGCCCTGCGGGTCGCCAAGAAACGACGGGATGGTAGCCTTACCCTTGACGTCGACCTCAAGAAAGTCGGAGCAGGCTGTCAGACAGGCGAACAGGCTCAGACAGGAGTACAAGAGTACATTTTTTATTTTGGTTGTCATAACTTTATACATTTAGAAGCCGACATTTACTGAAAGTGAGAACGACCGCTCGGCGGGATAGCCGCTCATACAGGTCTTGTAGGAGTTGTGATCGCTGCTGGCGTAAGGTGAGTAGGCAAACAGGTTGTTGCCGATGAGCGACACGACACATTGGTTCAGTCCCAAAGGCTTGATGAGGTCACGCGAGAAACGATAGCTGAGCACCACGTTCTGCAGACGGATGAGCGTCTTGTTGTACAGGTAGCGCGTAGAGTTCATCACCGAACTGGTGCTGACGCCCCAGATAGGTTTCGGACTCAGCGCCACGTCGCCGGGTTTCTGCCAGCGGTCTAACTGCTCGACGGCCTGGTTCTGAGACGACGAATAGAGACCGTCCGAGAACATATCGCGCCCAAAGCTAGTGAAAGCATAGCCGCCAAACTGATAGTTCAGCAGGAAACGCAAAGAAAAGCCCTTGTAGCTGAGGGTATTGGTCATACCGCCGGTAACGTCGCTGTGGCTGTTGTCGCCTGCCACGCGGTTGTCGGTGGTATACTGCTTGGTAATGTTGCCATCCTTGTCGTACCACATCGGTGAGCCGTCGGCAGGGTCGACACCGGCCCAACGGACGAGGAACATCGTGCTGACATCATAGCCCTCAATGTAGGAATAGGTGCCGAAGTTCTTCTGGATGCCATTGTAAAGCTTTAACAGGACATTCGTGTTGTGTGCCAGGTTCAGCTCGGTAGTCCACTTGAAACCATCTTCTTTCTCGCTAACGATATTCTTCGTCGTCAACGACAGGTCGAAACCTCGGTTGCGCATCTCACCAACGTTACGGTAGACCTTGGTATCGCCCGTCGTGCGGCTGACATCGAGGTTACTCAGCAGGTTCTTCGTATGGTGGTTATACCAGTCAAAGTCAATATCAAAGCGGTTGAACAGCTCCAAGCGGAAACCGAGGTTGGTCTTATAGGTGGTCTCCCAACTCAGCGTATGGTTGGGCGTGCCGCTCTGCGTACCGCCCATCTCGCCGTTATAGGCATAGCTCTCGCCGTAGGAATAGAGGCCGAGAGCCTCCTGTGAGCCGAGACGCGAGTTGCCGTTGGCACCGTAGCTGGCCTTCAGCTTGAGCACCGTAATCCAGGGTATCTTGAAGAACTTCTCGTTATGTACGTTCCACGACACGCCGACGGAGGCGAAATCGGCCCAGCGCACGTCGCTACCGAACTGCGAATTACCGTCGCGGCGGCCATTAAACGTCAGATAATAACGGCTGTCGAACGAGTAGCTGATCTGCCCTAAGAACGACGCCTTGCGGGTGGTGCTGCTATAGTTGGAACCATTGCGGCTGTTGGCGTACGACACATCCTGAATGTAGTCATTGATAAAGCCCGAGCCGGTGGCACCGACGACGGTGTAGTCGCGCGAACCTGCCTCGAAGCCCGCCAAGACACCGATGGTATGGCGTCCGAAGGTACGGTTGAAGTTCAGACGGTGGATGGTGTTCCAGTTGCTGACGTGGGCCGACTGGCGGGTACTGTAGCCCTCAGAGCCAATGACAGAGGTGCCGCTCCAGTTCTTCTGCGACGAGTACATCTGCTCAAGGTTACTCTGGAAGTCGACGCCGAACTGCCCGGTATAACTGAGGCCTTGCATGATGTCGTACTTCAGCGAGAAGTTGGCATTGACGTAGAGTGCCTTCTGGTTGTTCTCGTTCTGCTCGCGCTCAGCAACGCTGTTAAAGAACTTATAGTCCTTGAACACGGGATTACCGTCGGCATCCAGCCCACTGACCATCCTGTTGTATAGACGCAGGGTGCCATCGGGATTATAAGGCGAGAAGATGGGCAGGTTCTCATAGAAATCGCGCCCCATGTTGAACAGGTCGTTGGTGTTGTACGATGCTGAGAGGATGGTGTTCAGCTTCACCTTCTTGTGGAGCTGGAAGTCTAAGTTGGAACGCATCGAGAAGCGCTGCTGCTTGTTGCCCTTGATGGTCGACTGGTTCTGGTAGTAGGCGCCGGAGAGATAATATTTCGCCTTGTCGGCTCCGCCATTGACGGCGACATTGCCCTGGAACGTCGAACCGGTATCGTAGTAGACGTCGAGCCAGTCGGTATCGGTAGTGGAGTATTGGTTCAGCTCGTTGTCCTGATATGGAAAAGCACGCGGGTCGAGACCGGCATTGGCATACGCCTCACGGGCCAGTTCCAGGAACTGCTGAGCGTTGAGCACCTTCGGAGCCGTAGAACGGTCGATGTTGGCTATGCCGTATTCCACATTCACCGAGACATTGGTTTTACCCTCACGACCTTTCTTCGTCGTGACGAGCACCACGCCGTTACCACCGTCAGCTCCATAGATAGAGGTGGCTGTGGCGTCCTTCAACACCGTGATACTCTCAATGTCGTCGGGGTTGAGAAAAGACAGGGGACTGACGGTATAGTTCTGACCTGGCATCAGGTTGGTGGTACCGCCAGTGAACATCGGCACACCGTCGATGACCCACAGCGGTTCGCTGCTGGCCGACAGCGACCCCTCGCCACGCACACGAACATTGAAACGGGGACGCGAGTTATCGGGCGAATCGCTGTTGATATCTATCTTCACACCGGGCATCAGACCATCAAGCATCGTGTCGAGACGTCCTTTAGGCAGGTTCTCCAGTTCCTTAGAACCCACCTGATAGGCCGAGCCGACAAGGTCGCTACGCTTCTGCATCGTACCATAGGCACCGACGATGACCACATCCTTGATGATTTTGGAATCTTCCTGCATTCTCACGGTCTGCTCGGCCGTCGTGGCGACGCGCTGCGTCAGCTTCTTCATGCCCACGTAGGTAAAGGTGAGCGTTGCGGGCAGACTGCCGCTGACGGTCAGCGTGTAACGGCCGTCGAGGTCGGTGAGGCACATATTCTTCGTGTCCTTCTGCTGCACGGTGACACCAATGAGGGGATCTCCCTGAGTGTCGACAACAATGCCGCGCACCACCACATTGGCAGCCCACGCAGGCAGGGCCGTCAGAGCGGCGAAGAGCCACAGCAGGGCACACTTGAACACGACATTGTTAAAGATATTGGTTTCTTTCTTCATCTCGCTGGTTTAGATTTACGCGTGCAAAAATACAAAGAATTCTGTAAACAGCAAAATGATTAGCACATTAATTGGACGGAAAGTGGCAATTATCTCAGAGGCCGCGACGTTTTCACCTATAAGACTGTTAGTAATGTCAAAGATCGCTTTGTGTCCGTTCGGCTGTCGACTGATGGATGACGGATAGACTGCTGACGCGCCAGGGAATTGCACCGGAGTTTGCAACCAGATGATGGTCGCACGTATTTTGGCAGACAGAGCAGCAGCCATTTCCGACGATAGGTTTGTGGCGCACTTGTAGAGGTTAGCGACAACCACGTGGTAGACGGTCGGAGTGCCGAATGGCGGTGCAAAGATACGGAGAAAGATCGGACGGTGCAAGAGCCTGACGGGGGCTGACGGAATCCTAACTTGTCAAGTGGCTGACAACCAGCGCCGTATAAACCGTCCTGACGGCTGCCGTCCTTTGACGCCTTTCGCTTCTTTTATACAATGTCCTGCGGTTTGCCCGCAGGAGCTCGCTCTTCGCTCGCGTGCGTGCGCACGATTCAGCCGAAATGGCCAACGCAGGTGACACCCGACGCACCGCCTACTGATTATCAGACAGTTGCAGCGCCGGGTGGTCGCACCAATACCCACACCAATACCCGCACCTGCAGTCGCACCAACCCCTTCTGCCAATGTTTCACACCCAAAGCCAAAAACGTACAAGCCGCTCGTGAAAATTTCACGGCCTCTCGTAAAAAAATATCGGTCTCTCGTAAATGTTTCACGGCCTGCCGTTACTATCTGGTGTCACCTCTGGTGCGACTACAGGTGCGACTTAGCTTGAAAAAATACACCTTGATTTTCAGACAGTTAAGTGCCAGGTGTAAGAGGTGTCACCTATATATCTGTTTGTCATTATGCCTAAGCATAAAGCATCCCAATTTTAATATTTCTTCAACCACAACATAAACAGAAGGTCAGCGGGTCGCTTGATTCCATGATAGTCATTGAGGATGCCTTTTTCCATCAATCCCTTGACTGCCGTTTGTACGCTACTGGCCGTCTTCAAGTTGTATTTTGCAATAAATGCCTGACTGGTTAAAGTTAATTCTTTAGGATATTCTGCGGCTATAGCTAATAAAACAGCCTTTTGTTTTTCCGTAAGCGATACATAGCGGTCCTCGAAGGTGAAACGCTTGGAATCTACCATGTGATTCAGAATATGTTCGTAGGCTTCTTCGCTAACATATCCACCACGTTCAGCTATGGTAAAAGCCTCGTTCATTGATAACTGCAAGTACCAGGTAACACCTTGGAAACAATCATAGAGACGAGATACTAATGTCTCTGAGACGGTTTTGTCGTAAAGTGAAAACAGACGTTGGCAAAATCTAATATACTCATTCTCATCAATGGGTAGCAATTGCATGAATACCACGCTGTTGTAGAAAGGACGGGCTGGGTCGTTGAAAATGCCTTCCAACAGATGACGCTCGCTACCGGCAAAGATAAACTGCGTTTTCTTCAGATGCTGGATCCTCGTGCGTAATAGTGCCTCAATGTTATCCTCCTCAAAGCTTGCAATCTTCTGAAACTCATCAATAGCTACCACACACACCTTGTCGGAAGCCTCCAAATAACTTAGAATCTCGTCGAGCGTAACCTCGGGCTGAGTGATTTCGCCAAGACCAAGTCCAAATTCGGGCTGACCTGTCAGGGAATTGTATGACAACGTTGCTTTTAAGGAATGTACGATGCTTAACAATTTCTCCAGCAGAGGCTGTTTCTTTGAGATCTTTTTGAAAACCTCGTTGGCCAACAAATAAACCATTTCACGCAGGTTCTTGCAAGTGTATACGTCTATTAAGAATGTTTCGTACTCATCAGGCAAACGGTTAGTAAACACATGCTCAATAAGACCAGTCTTCCCCATACGACGTTCTGACATCAAAGTAACATGCCGACCATTCATTATATGATGGACAAGCAACTCAGATTCTTTCTCTCTGTCGCAAAAATAGTCCTTATCAACATATTTCCCTATCACGAAAGGATTACTTAACTGTTTCATAATCAATAGCGAATGCGTTTTATGCAAAATTACATAATGCAAAAATACATAATTTGATTGGATTCTGCAAATCAAGGAACCATTATTGTCCCATATTTATGTTTTATTAGCATATTATCTCAGAGGTCGTCACGTTTTCACGAGTAGATCATGAAGTCCCCCGATCTACTGGAGGGTTGCGAAAATTTTCGTTGCGAAATTTTTCGCATAAAATTCCTGATTCATTTGCTTTGCAGCCTGAGAACTAAAAAGGGAAGCCCGCGGGCTTCCCTTCAATGTTTTGGCGTGGTGACTATGACACGCCTCTCGTCAGCATGGTTCTACCGTACACCAATACTCTTTATAACTTTGGTTGCTATTATTGTCAAATGGCTGTACATGGTCATCGTTTATCAATTTGTATGACGTTATCCTCAGCGTCACTGGTTCACTTTGTACCCAACGGCTTCTCAACTGTTCTTCACCACCAAGGTCATTTGCAAAAAAGTACAACAAATCTCCTTGTCCGGGAACCGCATGCTCCGTCCCCTTGCAATCACTCACTTACACCTGACTGTCAGCAAGGCGCCCATAGGTTCATCGCTTTTGTTACGGCGATAGAAAGGATCGTCTTCGTAACGCACTGGCTCATCGTCGACAGTACAGCCCTCGACGGTTTCCTTGCCGCCCTCGATTCGAAAACGCCACTTCACAACGTGCGTCTCGTCGCTGCGAAAAGCAAGAGGCGACGTGAGGCGTATCTCGTAGACATCGTTAAAGTAGTCATCGGGAGTTATTCCATTAAAGTCGCACCAAGTCAATCTAAGCACCGTCTCGTCACGACCGAGAGCCGCGCGGACATACGTAGTGTCCTTAAACCATTCGGAAGAGGCATACAGCCGTGCACCGTCACTCTGGCGAATCAACTCGACACCAATCTGTCCGGCCTTTGCCCCAACACAAAAAGCGCTGTCGGTGGAGATACACAGCGAGTCGAACACGTTAGTCCCCGATGGGGAAACAAACCGGATATAGGTTGCCTCTCCCCTGGGTGGGAGCGAATCTTCCCAGTAACCACTACACCCCGCCACCAACTGCAGAAGAAAGGTTGCTGCAAGCAAAGAAAGGTTTTTTCGAATAGATACTTGTTTCATTTGAGATGTATTTTTAGTTTAGATTCTTTTCCTTATACTCAATCATCAGTTCGTCGGCCAGATACTCGTCGCTGCGGCAATGCATGTCGGCCACACCCTCACTGATGAGCTTATATGTGTCGGAATCGTAGAAGAACGCCAGCGCATCCTCCAGCGCAAGTCCAGAGTCCTTGGCAAAGATAGCTACTATCCTTGCATACTTCATCTGTAATATCGTCTTGTTTGCCTCCATAGTTATACTTTCTCTGCCTTGATGAAATGAAGATGACGGACAAGCATCTGCCCGTTCAGGATGCACAGCTGATGGTTCGGTTTCTCGTATTTCAACCGGCCCAGTGCCTCTTCCTTGGTGATGACACCGGCGAAATACAGGTCAACCGTGTTGAACACCTTGTCGTTGGCCACGCCGCCCGACACTGCATCAAACGTCTGTCCCGTCGGCAATCCCTTTCGGCAGAGTGCTACGTAGTCGAGCCATTCCTCATCATAGCTTGGGAACGACTTGGTAACGAACTCCGGTGTTTCCTCGTCCAGCTCATATTCATTGACGTAAGCTTCCTTGCCCCTCCGCGTAAAACGCTCCGCATAGCGAACTGCTTGGTCGCGCATAGCGGTCAGATAGAAGCCCCGTCCAAAGTCCAGCTTATCGCGAGAGTGCAGCACGTCCGGCTTCTCAATGCAAAGTGTCGAAGCGTGATACAGTCTCATGCCAGTGCCCCCCTTTCCTTCAACACCTCAGTCAGTTCTTCCACAAGATAGTCCTTGCTGAACGTGTGGAGCACGTCGTAGCATGGCACGATATAGTCGTTCAGCACGCCCGACGAGCGCAACGCACCATAAACCTGCGATGCACTCATACGAAGCGCGTCTGACAGACTGCCCACACAGAATGTAATGAAATCCAAATGTTCCGTTCTCATGCTCAAATTGACGTATTCATTGGCAAAAGTACATATTATTTCGTTAGCCACCAAATTTCTTATCAAAAAAGTGATTATTTAGCGCTTGACCGGTACACAAACACAAGTATTAACCCATAAAAAAAAGGAGGACTGAACGATGAAGAAAGAGACGAATGCACAGCGGAACAGACCCTTCTGTGCTCATGTGCTCATTGACCAAATACGTCGTAAGCAATATCCTGATGGCATTGCTCCGTATGCGAACCGCTTGCTTCTCGTAGGCATTAACTACGACCGTCAGACGAAGCAACACACTTGTAGCATAGAGGAGGCTGCCTGCTGAGGCCGAGAGCCTGCGTAACGCCGAGCGTCCCGCAGCCCGAGCCCGACGGCGGCGACGATGACGATAACAACAACGGATAGACACAATGAAGGGAAGCCCGCAGGCTTCCCTTCATTGTTATTTACGAGTGCACAACGGCGCACGGCCCTGCCGCTTCGCCCAGCGAAAAACCAGCCCTGCTGTGTACTTGTTTTGTAATGACGATTCTTATTTCAGCATCTTCCTACCGTCCTGGATATACACTCCCTTGGCAGGAAGCGCAACGGAGGCTCTACTGTTCTCACTTACACCTAACAGTCAACAAAGCACTCATATAGTAATCGTTGAACAACGGATGGTCGTTACTATGGATATATATAGAATCTTTGTCTAAACGCACCGCCTCATCGTCAACCGTACAACCGTTGACTGTCACACCGCTTCCATAGACGCTGAAAGACCACCTGGCCACATGTGTCTCATCACTGCGGAAGACAAGAGGAGAGCTTAGCCGTATTTCGTAGACATCGCTATAAGAATAGGGGCGGTCACCATCCCCCACCTTTTCAAAATCTAAATCGCCCCAATTCAAAAAAAGAACCGTCTCATCATGGCCGAGGGCCTCACGGATATACGAAGCACCTTTAATCCACTCGGAAGTCAGCATCCTTACTCGTGCTCCATCGCGATGGCGGATAATCTCGACATGCATCTGTTCGGGTTTCACCGCTACACGCCCTGCACTATCAGGGAGAATACGCAAAGAGTCGAACACGTTCGTTCCTGACGACGACACAAACCGAATATAGGTCTCTGAGCCTGGCGGAATCGGACTATCTGGCCCATATATGCTACACCCCACCTCCAACTGCAGCAGAATGGTTGCTGCAAGCAAAGAAAGGTATTTTCGAATAGATACTTGTTTCATTTGAACCTTTAAGTTATGTCCAACTTTCTGGGTTCACTTTAGAACCCCCGATTTACTGTTTAATCTCGTCTTTTCTGTCACTTGACAAGTTCAACGTCGCAGATATACGTTTTATGTTCTGTGCTTGCATCATTGCCCGTATTATCCATTTCTCTGCTTGCAGCGTGTATGCAATCGTCCAATCTATATTCCAGAATCCTCAGCTTCATCGTATCACCGTATTTAAACTGACGGTCGCCAAGACGGAGATGATGGAAATAGATACCATCACCCTTTCCTGGGGCAGGTACACCGTCAGCATTGGTGGCGGAGGGGTTATAAGCAGGAGGAGTCTCTAAGACATGAGCAATCACCTCCGAATGATTGTCAAATATAAAACTGCATGTATAGCAATCCGATGTGTCAACATCGTCATCGTCGCTGCTGCAAGAGCAGACGGCTGATAGTGCAAAGACTAAAGAAACGAAAAAATACAAATTCTTTTTCATAATGGTTGTGTTTATATTATTTTGACGTCGCAAATTTACTACTATTATAGTAAGCTGATCAGGGGACGGTTCTGTGATCATTCAGTATTTTCTTCCCATTCTGTATATACACGCCTTTTGCTGGTGGTGTGGCATAATGACGACCTAGAAGATCGTAGATGATGTAACGTTCACCGATAGGATAGCGTGCATTACTTAGGCCGTTTGTTTCAAAATGACCATAAAATTCTGTATCCCCGAAAATGTATGTGTCATTTTCATAACACGATAGAAAGAGACTTTCCTCTGGAGGTAACGGCAACCAAGGCGAGAAAGGACCTGCACCGGAACCGACACCTTCTGCCCAGATAATATTATGCTCAAAAACGCCATCCTCTCCATTCCTAAACCATTCTTTATAGGCATCAAGTAATGTGAGCGTGAAGAGTCGGTACTGTAAACCACGCGCCTCAATGGTATCAATACGCTCTACCTTCAGATAGGCAATGAAAGGAAATCCTAACAGTGAGTCAACTGGTTCATCCTTGTCTAAAAGACAGCCAAAGACGTTACCCTCTATGCCACACCTCGCCATTTCGCCCTCCTTTAGGCCAAAGTCATAGAGCAGGCGCGGCCTATTGCTTCCCTTTGCGATGGCATATACCTTCTTGCCCTCGTCGCGGATAGCAGCATAATATGAAGTGCCGAAATCAGGCATGAATACATAATTGTACACCTTCTTCCAAGTTTTACCACCGATAAGCGTATCACCGTCAATTTGGTTGCCATAGATATTCTCCATTATCAGCCCGACCTGTGCCTCCCACACTTTTCCATCCTCCGCAAAAGGACGATATTCCAACTGAGAACTCTGGGCATGCAGAGCCATGCAAGATGAAAAAAGCAGGCATACTAAATAAAATTTTGTTTTCATCACAATATCTATAAGTTTTGCTGAGACACTAATTGCAAAGATAGTTATAATTTGGGGAAGTGCCAAAATGATCAGGGGACGGTTCTGTGATCATTCAGTATTTTCTTCCCATTCTGGATATACACCCCGCCATGCTGCGGCTGGCTGCTGAGGCGGCGGCCCTGTAGATTAAAGAACGAACTTATAACGTCTGAAGATTTGATGCAAAGATTCTGCAATCTGGAAAGATTGTCACGAAGTTCTATTGTCATCTCCTCATAATAACGGTGGTTGTTCTTATGCCAAAATACTTCCAGGAAAGCCCGTAATGCACCGACGTAGAGCATATATGCCGATTTGTCATTGTAACAGTCGGAAGTGTCGTCAATAACGATATAATAGTAATTATCCAAATAGCCGACTTCCGTGCTTGTATACGACCCAACGAAAGATATTCCATCTATGGAAGCAGTGTCCCGACGAAGACTGCAGAGTTCTTGCGCCGACATTTCGACAACGAAATCCTCTACAGGCACTATGATATAGGGGGTGTGGGCTTGGGGTGACGGTTCCAGTTCGAAAACAATTTTATAATTCTCGCACCTGTCGAGACGGTAATAGCGTCCCTTCGTAGCATCAGGTGCCGTCGGAAGTATGATTGTGCTGCGGTGACCCTTCTGGAACGGTACGCGAATTATTTCCAGCGATTGCGATGATACTGGCGCAGAGACGCTAGCCATCAGCAGCAAGAAAAGTAACGTCTTCATCATTTTCTTCTTTTTTTGTTGCAAAGATAATATATATTCACAAATATTCTTTCCTCTATTTTATAAGTAGTTCACCTCCGGCTTTACATTCAAATCCGTTCTTTATAAGTACATCACTGCTCACATCTATAGTAAGTTTACTGCCACTTTCCACCGATACGTTTCCATATGGAATAGAGGTTGTGACATCATAGCCAACATTCTTTGTCCCCGTTTGTTTTATTGTTAATAGATTTGTGCTTTATTTAGTCTTAACCAAGCGCTTGGTACCAACATTCTGGCCATTAGCAAACAACGTACACAGGTAGATGCCCTCAGCCAGTGTGCCACTGCTGATAGTAACACTGGTGTCGGAAGAAGATACTGGCACTTCCGTTATCACGCGGCCACCCATATCGGTAAGGGTGATATGGGCATTGACAACATCTTCGGTAAGAAGGAAACGCACCTCAACCGACTCTGCTGACGTGGGCGTGACGGAAAGAAGGGTGTTGCCGATGGCTGCCCGGATTTCACGGGCAGCAGACGTGCCAGTGTAGCGTGACAACATGATATCGGCTATTCTCTCTGTGCGGATATCGAGCTGGTTCTTCAATTCCTGGATGCAACAGAACAGGACAGGAACCAGGTCGAGATAGTTGATTCCGACCTGACCACCTTGAAGATTGTACACAACCTGAGGAAAAACCTCTCTGAGTTCGGTGGCTAACAGTCCTATACGTCTCTGTTCGCTGTCTGACTTCATATTGTATTCTACCACATGCAATCCCATGATATCATCCAATATAGCCTGCTGTGATGTATTGCTTCCAAGCTGGGTGATGTTTTCCCAAAGCGCTGTCTCGTTTGGAATGTCTGTCGTGTCTTGCTTTGCTTGCTGTTCCAGCGTAAGGTATCCGAAATAATAGCAGCTATCGAGACAGAGGCGCACTTCATAGTCGCCGACGAGTGTGGCAGACAAGTTGACTTCCGACGGGCTGCGCTGGAAGGTTGCTTGGTATACGCACTGGTCGTTTCTGAGAAGCACAAAAGTCAGACTGTCGTCGATGTCTGGCAATATCAGTTTGTGGTCATCCTGTGTTATAAACAACGGAGCCATTGGCGTGCGTTTTACTACTTTTACGTCAGGCTGGGTGTCAACGATATAAAGAGGAACATAGTTGATCTTCGCGTTGACGGCTGTCATGTTTCCTATAAGGATAACAGCAAGGAGGAAAAGGATTCTCTTAGTCATAATGATTCATGTTTTGGCTTTTTCAGCGCAAAGATATGAAATAATCTGGAATTATCCAAAAAAAAGTTTGTCAAGGTGGTTGACAAAATAATGTCAATCGCCTTGACAAATTCAATTTCGCCGATTTCATCGGGAAAAATCGGCTATCTGATGGCCATAATCCAGCGTTCAAAATCTTTCGCGTTTCCGTCTTTCCCCGTCAATTTCTTGTAGAGTCTGCTCTTCAGCCTCGACGTGTATCCTTCAGAGACGCCCGTCAGGCGGTCGATGCTCACCGAGGAAAATGCAAGGCGCGTCAGCATACACACCACGTACTCCTGTTCATTGAGAGTCTGTTGCGATGAATTGACGGTTTCAAGAAACGATGGGATATTCTCGTTAATGAGTGACTTCAGAGAACTGATGTCAGCAGCTTCGGCAAGTTCCGGCGGATTGCATCTTGCCAGCCTGTGCATACGCTTGGCTATTGGTGAACGACTCAGTCTGTCTTCAAGCGACAGCTCCTTAATCTTAGATTCATAGTTGGCTGTTGCAACAGCATAGAGCAGGCTGCGCCTCTTTGCTATATATACCACTATGTATAACACTATCATAAGCGATATGACAGCTACGGCCATATAGAGCCTTGTCCGTCTAAGCTCGCTGGTCTTCTGTTCCACCAACAACTGCTTGCGGGTATAGTCGAACATGGCTTGCAGCGACTGTAAATTCTGTGATTCTGAGAGGACATAGACAGAGTCGCTCATACTATAGCCTTCTGTGGCATATTTGGCTACGGAGTCGGCCTTGCCCAACTTCGTATAAAGTAGCTGAAGTCCCTTCCGGCCGGCAATCTGGTTGTTGACGTCGCGGCCGTCGCGCAACTCTTTACGGAAAAAGTATTCGGCAGAGTCGGGGTTGCCGACCTGCAGATAGTATAAACCACGTTTGTAGTAGAAGATTTCGCGGCCACGACTTACATTGCCAAGACTGTCTGTATAGGATGATGCCAAGAATGCTTCTATGGCGGTCTTGGCTTCGTCGGTTCGGTGTTCGTCTAAGAGCAGCAGTATGGTAGCATTCTTGGCGGCAGCAGCACGGTCGTATTGTCCTATAAAGGTAAAGGACCTTGCCGCCTCCGCGGCAATAGCAAATGCCGAATCAGTCTTTCCAAGCCGCTCATACTCGTTCGACTGATCAAAATAGCACTCTATGGCCATCAATGTATCCTTGTCCTTATACGCCATCCGCTGAGCCTCTGACAATTCCGCAATAGCTGTTAACGGCTGGTAATGACGGTGAAAGATTTCCGCCATCTGGCAGTGAACAAGGCATAATGTGTGATAGTCGCAGTTCTGTACGGTAGTATCAGCACAGTCTGCAGCATCGTGAAAGGCTTCAAGGGCTGCAGGCGTCTCGCCGCAATCAGCGTATGTGCGACCGAGGATGTAGTAAGCACGCATCTGCTCGTTGGTGGTGCCGTGGCGGTCGAACCAGTCAGCGAGGTCGCGGGCGAGCGAGTCATTCAGCATCAGGCTGTCGGCACGGTTCTGCCGCTCCAGCTCGGCGAGCTGGAGACGCTGCCACTCGCCGTTGTCGCAGGCGACAAGGAGCAGGACGGCAAGAAACAGCCAGATGGTTATAGAGTACTTACATTTCACTGTGAGGCAAATAGGTATGGAGGTGGCGATAATTTAAAAGCTTTACACTGCCTGCCGCGTTCTCAAAATCGCCTGTATAAACAATGATTTTATTCGTTATCGGTGTTTTAATCCATTCTGGGAGCTTTGAAATGGAATCTTCAAATGAGGAGTGGTAGGTCATTGACGACTTGACTTCAATAGCCGTGAGTTCCCCCTCCTCTTTTAAAAGTATGTCAACTTCGTTCTGGTTTGAATCGCGGTAGAAGAAAACGCCATTCAAGAGCCCTCGGTTGTAACGATGCTTGATGACTTCCATTACGACATAGTTTTCGAAGATGGCTCCTCGCATCTTGTCACGCACCAACTGCCGGGGGCTCTCAATATCCAACAAGAAGCAAGCAAGGCCAGGATCGTTAAAGTAGAGTTTCGGACTTTTCACCAGACGCTTGGAAATGTTCTCGTAATACGGAGGCAGAAGGGTGACCAGATAGGAGGCCTGAAGAACAGACAGCCAACTGGTGACGGTCTTGCTGTCGACACCAAGCTGTCCGGCAATCTCAGAAGCGTTGAAGACAGCCCCCACTCTGGCAGCACAGAGTTTCATAAACTTCATGAACTGCATTTGGTCTTTTATTTTTAACAAGTCGCGGACGTCGCGCTCTAAATAGGTCTTGACATAAGAAGGATAGAAAAGCTGAGGCTTATTCTTCTTGGCGCAGATTGCAGGATAGAGCCCGCTAAAAAGAAATTCATCTAAAGACATCTCTCCCATAGTGGACTGACTTTCACAATAGGTCATAGGCAACAGCTCGTAAACGCCGGCCCTGCCTGGCAGCGACTCACTCAAACCCTGAAGCAATTCGAAATTGGAACTACCCGTAAGTAGAAACTGACAATCGGGATTGTCATCTACAATACCCTGAATATATTCCAATAGCTGTGGCACCTTCTGAACTTCATCAATAAACATTCCGTTTGGATGTTGGCGGAGGAAAGCAATGGGGTCATGTTCCGCAAATTCTCGGACGTTTACATCCTTCAAACTGTACTTGTGTACATCGGGGAAGAGGTGCTTTAACAGGGTGCTCTTGCCAGACTGTCTGGGGCCTGTCACGGAGATGACAGAGAAATAGTTGGAGGCCTCCTTGATGATGCCTTCCATTGTGCGGTGAATGTACAGATTTTTTGCCATTTTTTATGCAAATTCGGAATTGCGCTCCAAAATTACATAAAAAAAAGAGAGCGGGCAAAGGTTTATGCTACTATTTTGCCGTATTTAACATTATTAAAGAGAACGACGCCAGCCCCCCGTGAATGCCACGGCCATCGGGGTAACGAGCTGCTTTGCAGCCTGAGCACAATGAAGGGAAGCCTGCGGGCTTCCCTTCATTGTTATTTACGAGTGCACAACGGCGCTCGGCCCTACCGCTTCGCCCTGCGAAGAACCAGCCCTACTGTGCACTTGTTTTGTAATGGCTATTCTTATTTCAGCACCTTCCTGCCATTCTGAATATACACGCCCTTGGCAGGAGGCGCAGCGAGGCGGCGCCCCTGGAGGTCGTAGATAGCACCTTTCGTCTCTAAGCACTTTCTATTTGCCTCTTTGATTCCAGTAGGCTGCGTTTCGAATCTGCCGGTGAAGGTCTCACTGCTATTTTCTACAGTAATGGTATAACGGCCTTCTGCATAGGCAGAGATGTCAATGTTGAGACCAACAATGTTGCCCGCGTTGACGGCTTTCTCATAGATGGCTTTGCCGGTCTCGTCGGCAATGCGCACCAGATAGGCATTGTCAAGCGGATTGAGATTGATACCTAACTGTTGGTTGCTGTATTCTGCGTAAAGCGGTGTCTCAGCACCTCTCGTTATCCGTGTCTTTGGCTTTATCTTGATCGTATGGGTGAAGTCGATGCGGCCTTTGCGGGCACCTTCAGGAGTAGTCCCATCCTCCACTTCGTCGTTGAGGTAGATAACTTCGTCGCCAACGGTACAAGACATCAGGAACTCCGGCACAGGATCAGCAGTCTCAGGATAGGCATTCCTGGTCGGACCGTCAACACCGCCTACACCTTCTAACCAGGTGGTACTTCTGGTGTTATGGTCTGTTAGGACATCCCTATAAACGCCTTTAAAACCTTTTAAGCCTCCAGTCTGCTTCGGTCCTATCACGTATGGATAATTATCCAGCAGCAGGGTATCATTAGCGTTGAGCGAGAAGTCATACTTGATGACCATAGTCTGTTTCCTCTCGTCGTAATAATACACTTTCTGATTCTCTTCGTACCATGCTCCTACTTTGCTCAAAGAAGGTTTATCATTCGAGTAATCTGGGCTGACATATCGTTGGCACATCATCTGCTTGCAGGTCTTTCCACCAATGATGGTGTCGCCGTCGAAGTAGTAGCAGTCAACCACCTGCACAGGATTACCCGAAATAGTTCCCACCTTCCACACTTTACCCTCTTCGATAAACGGGCGGTAAGCATTCTGTGGTGTCTTGTTGACGACAGGATGTTCTCCGCCTTGATTATCCACAACGATGTAGTTCATATTGGGGTCGAAACCCGAGACATAGATGTTGATTGCATGGAGGAACATACAATTAGCAACAGGATTTACATCTTGTATAACGAATTCTATCTTGTGAACCAACGGGTCATCAGTTGGTTTCTCTATGAAGTAGGCATAATTGTTTGGTCCGCACTGGGTATAGGCTTTTCCGTAGACATGCAGACGGTCGCCCTCCAGTTCATAGGTTAATTGATGGCGCCAATCCGAAGGGTCCGCTTCGCCCGTCGGCAGGTTGCAGCCATGAGCTTGATGAGACTTGTCGTAGAGCGGAAATGGCAGGTAAGAATTGCTATTTACATAGTCATCGTCTATCGTATAAGCCAAATACTGAGAATAGCCGGGACTCATATCGTAAAGGTTGTCAAAAGGACCATTGAGAGAGCCGACTCCCTCTATCCATGTCTTCTGGAGGGAGCTGTTGCCTGTGGGACATACGGTCCATTTCCGCAAATAGCGGTATTGTGTTGTCATACTGTCTGCACTTTCAACATAACGGACAATCTTAGGGCCTTCTAAACAATCGTCGACAGACAAGACTTTGTATGACCTCTCTTTCATCGCATCAAACGAATAAGCCTCGTATGTGTCGCCTGCCTTCAACGAATAGTCGAACAGAAGGACTTCCTTTTGCAGGTCTGGGTCAAATCTGTATACTTTACGGTTCTCTTCACGGAGTAATGCCGCATCGTAGACAATCATCCCGTCTGAATTCAAGTCCATCTTGATGTAAGTCTTTCCATTCTTAACCACTTTTTCGTTCGTCAGTTTGTACTGGGTAAAACAGCAACTTCGGTCGAAAGAGAAACTGACCACATGCCACGCTTTGCCTTCCTTCACAAAGGGAATGTAGTCGAAATAGGTGTCACTTCCTTGAGCCGACATGGCCAATGATGCCATCAAACAGGTCATAAACAAAAATGCTCGTTTCATAACTTATTCTTTTTATGATTATTTGCTATTGAGTATCTGTTCCAGCGTGATGTCGGGATTTGTTTCTCCGAACACGTCCTTCTTCAGCTTGAGCTTACGATGCTGGACAGCTGAGATGGTGATGCAGTAGATGTTGCCGATGGTGCGGTTGCTGAGGCCCAGTCGGGTGAGGATGCACAGACGGATGTCGTCTTCCTGCATATTGGGGTACTGCTCACGGATTTTGGCAAAACGGTTGTTGTCAACGGCGTTGATGGTACGTTCTATCTCGCTCCATTCGTGCGGTGTGAGGGTGATGAGCGAGTCGCCGCCCTGGTTGAGCTTCTTTATCACCTCTGTACGTTCGAGAATAAAGTTCTGTAGGAATGACACCACCTCGTTTGCCTGATGTAGCAGGGTTTTCTGGTGCTCCGCCTCCTGATGGAGCCGGCGCTTCTCCTGATTTTGCATACGTATGCGGTAGCGGAATGTCAGCACAACCGAAAGCAGGATGACGACAGCAGCAATGACGACGACAAGGAGTGTACGGCCATACATCTTTGAGCGGTATTCCAGTTGCTGGTTCGCTGTTTCCTGACGCAACGTTTCCTGATAGTACTGAGCTTTCTGTTCAAGTGCCTTGTAATAGATGTCCTCTACTTGCTCGAAGGCATCATCAACATCGTCCTCCACCTGTGTGGCACCTATTCGCCGGAGCGCTATCTTGGCAAGGTTGCTCTGAACGATATATGCCAGACGGACATCGTTGCCAGGCTCTATCTGCCGATAGACGGTTTCTGCCGAATCGAGCATATTGAGACTGAGGTAGCTGCGCGCCAGCACCTGCAGGGTTCCCGGTCGCAATTCCTCAGTAGCTACAGCTTCTGCCCGATGAGCATAGTGGAGCGACTGATGGTAATCCTCCTTAGCCCAAGTGATATTTGCAAGGCTGGTAAGCGTCTGACACATCAGGTCAGTCATCTGGCTCTTCTCCGCCATGTCGTAGGCGCGAAGGACGAAGTCAAGTGCTTCGTCGTATGCGCTCGGCTCCGCCGTTTCGTTTTGCAAAGAATCTTCTGCGGTATAGGCCACTTGTGCGGCATAAGTACCTGCATAGTCAAGCAGGATGACGTGGTTTCGCTCATCGTCGGGGTGCTGCTCATAGACGGTCAGGGCCTTCTTCATCAGTCGCAAGGCTTCATCAGGGTTGCTCAGCGACAAGGCTTCCGCCAATCGCTGATACGCGATATAATAGGTGTGCCAGTCCTCCGACTCTTCTGCCAAACGGATGGTCTTGCGAAGCAAAGTCTCACCCAGGAGACAGTCTGCTGCCGTCAGCATCGTCGCTCCATCCTGCTGCCGACTGCAAGCAGCCAGCAGAACGCCAATGATTAATATGTATAATGTTCGTGTGGGCATCAATTACAGTTATTAACTGGGTGCAAAGTTACGACATTCTTTTGAATGTTGTATCATTTGCCTATGGAAAATACGCCATCAGGCAGAAAACGAAAGCCACTGGAAATCAGCCTGTTTCAGAAACAGGAACAGAACACCCTATGGAAAACTATGCAAAACACATAAAAAAAGTTCCTGTCGGCAGTTGCAGACAGGAACTTTGATATAGAGGGATAAATGTGTTACTCAGCCTTTGCCTCTTCAGCGGGAGCCTCAGCGGCGGGAGCCTCGGCCTTTGCCTCTTCAGCGGCGGGAGCCTCAGCAGCCTCAGCCTTGGGAGCAGCCTTGCGCGAACGGCGGGTCTTCTTCTTGGTCTCGCCCTTAGCCATTTCGGGATCGAAGTCAACGAGTTCGATGAAGCAGATCTGGGCAGCATCGCCCTGACGGAAACCGAGCTTGATGATACGGGTGTAGCCACCGGGACGGTCGCCTACCTTCTCGGCAACAGTGCCGAAGAGTTCCTTGATGGCATCCTTGTTCTGCAGGTAGCTGAACACGACGCGGCGAGAGTTGGTAGAGTCCTCCTTAGCCTTGGTGATAAGGGGCTCCACATACTTCTTGAGGGCCTTAGCCTTTGCGACGGTCGTAGTGATTCTTTTGTGCATGATCAGCGAGATAGCCATGTTTGCCAACATGGCACTGCGGTGAGATGCAGTACGACCGAGATGGTTGAATTTCTTATTATGTCTCATTGTTTCTTTTTGCTTTTATTGGGCAAGTAGCTTATTCCTTGTCCAGTTTATACTTGGAAATGTCGGTTCCAAACGACAGATTCAGACTCTCGAGCAAATCATCAAGCTCCGTGAGCGATTTCTTACCGAAGTTGCGGAACTTCAGGAGGTCGGTCTTGTTGTACTGTACCAGATCGCCGAGCGTCTCGACGTCAGCAGCCTTCAGACAGTTCAGGGCACGAACCGAGAGGTTCATGTCGGTGAGCTTCGTCTTCAGCAGCTGGCGCATGTGCAGCACCTCCTCATCAAACTCCTGGTTGGTCTCCGTCTCAGATGCCTCAAGGGTAATCTTCTCGTCAGAGAACAACATGAAGTGGTAGATAAGGATCTTGGCAGCCTCCTTCAGAGCGTCCTTCGGGTGGATGGAACCGTCCGTGGTGACTTCCAGCACGAGCTTGTCGTAGTCGGTCTTCTGCTCGACACGATAAGGCTCAACGCTGTATTTCACGTTACGGATAGGTGTGTAAATAGAGTCGATTGCTATCACGTTCACATCAGTGCAGAACTCGCGGTTCTCGTCGGCGGGGACGTAGCCGCGACCCTTGTTGATCGTGAGGTCAATCTGCATCGATGCCTTGGAATCTAAATGACAAATCACCAAATCGGGATTCAGCACCTCAAATCCAGTCAGATACTTGCCTATATCACCGGCTTTAAACTCGGTAGAATTCTCGATGGTGATAGAGACTTTCTCGTTCTCGAATTCTTCCACTACTTGCTTGAACCTGACTTGCTTCAGATTCAAGATAATGTTGGTTACATCCTCCTTAACACCAGGTACTGATGAGAACTCATGCTCAACACCCGCAATGCGAATCGTGTTGATGGCATAGCCCTCGAGCGATGAAAGAAGAATGCGGCGGAGAGCGTTGCCTACGGTAACACCGAAGCCAGGCTCCAACGGACGAAATTCGAACTTGCCGAATTTGTCCGATGCTTCCAACATTACGACTTTATCAGGTTTTTGAAATGCTAATATCGCCATTAACTTAATGATTTTTAGTTTTTAGAGTACAACTCAACGATTGACTGTTCCTTAATGTTCTCGGGAATGTCGGCACGCTCCGGCAGGTGCAGGAACTTACCGCCCTTAGCGTTCTCATCCCACTCGATCCAAGGATACTTGCTGTGATTGAAACCAGCGAGAGCTGCCTCGATAACCTCGAGAGACTTAGACTTCTCACGAACAGAAACAATCATGCCAGGCTTCACCTGGAAAGAAGGAATGTTCACAACCTGACCGTCAACAGTAATGTGCTTGTGACCTACAAGCTGACGGGCAGCAGCACGAGTAGGAGCAATACCCAGACGGAACACCACATTGTCGAGGCGGCTCTCTAAAAGCTGGAGGAGCACCTCACCCGTGATACCGTCGGCCTTGGCAGCCTTCTCGAACAAATTACGGAACTGACGCTCAAGTACTCCATAGGTGTACTTGGCCTTCTGCTTCTCTGCCAGCATGACAGCATACTCCGACTGCTTACGGCGGCGGTTATTGCCATGCTGTCCCGGGGGGAAGTTCCTACGGGACAAAACTTTGTCGGCGCCGAAGATGGGTTCACCAAAACGGCGTGCAATTTTAGATTTCGGTCCAATATATCTTGCCATAACTTTGTAAAATGGAAGAATTGAAAGATGGAAGAATTGAAGTCTTCCTGCTCTCTCATTATTCTTCGGTTAAAATTTCAATTTTTCAATTCTTTAATTTTTCAACTCTTATACGCGACGACGCTTCGGGGGACGGCAGCCATTGTGCGGCAGCGGCGTAACGTCGATGATCTCCATCACCTCGATACCAGCACCATGCACGGCACGGATGGCAGACTCACGGCCATTGCCGGGACCCTTCACGTATGCCTTCACCTTGCGCAGACCGAGGTCGAAAGCAACCTTGGCGCAATCCTCAGCAGCCATCTGGGCAGCGTACGGGGTATTCTTCTTTGAGCCACGGAAGCCCATCTTACCAGCTGACGACCAAGAGATAACCTGACCCTCGTCGTTAGCCAACGAAACGATAATATTATTGAAAGAGCTATGTACGTGGAGCTGACCGATAGCGTTCACTCTCACGTTTCTTTTCTTTGAAGTGACTGTTTTCTTTGCCATAATTCTTTAATCTTTAATGTTTAATGTTTAATAGAATTACTTCGTAGCCTTCTTCTTGTTAGCAACAGTCTTCTTCTTACCTTTACGGGTACGAGCATTGTTCTTCGTGCTCTGGCCACGGACAGGAAGACCATGACGATGACGGACGCCACGATAGCAACCAATATCCATCAGTCGCTTGATATTCAACTGGATCTCAGAACGGAGATCACCTTCTACTTTGAATTCAGCGCCGATAATTTCACGGATCTTGGCTGCCTGGTCGTCACTCC
>Ga0256407_10003213_pt1 | contig 29562 bp, 22 predicted proteins | sample RumenRJG_04DNA_FD_193489 | JGI IMG/M metagenome (GOLD analysis project Ga0256407, IMG submission 193489) | Bovine rumen microbial communities from Lethbridge, Alberta, Canada - RJG_04 | ecosystem: Host-associated > Mammals > Digestive system > Stomach > Rumen | place: Canada: Alberta...
CCACACGCGACGAGCACGACAACCAGTTGCTCTATCAGTTTGTGGAGTCGAGCATCCTATGGCTCGACGAGGTGGGGCAGGGTTTTTCCAACTTTCATCTTGTCTTCATGATCCGCCTTACGCGCTTCATCGGTTTCTTTCCCAATACTGAGGAAATGGAACCGCAGGCTTATTTCGACCTGATCAATGGTTGTTTCTCATCCACTCCGCCACCCCATGCCCATTTCCTGATGCCTGCTGAGGCTGGAAAGATTGGTCTTCTGATGAGGCTCAATTACAAAACAATGCACCTCTGCGCAATGTCGCGCGCGGAGCGCAACCGTTGCACAGAGGTGATTCTGGAGTTCTACAGGCTTCATGTGCCGGGATTTCCCGAAATGAAGTCGCTGGAGGTGTTACGTCAGTTGTTTGATTAGGAGAGCAGGCGGCGTACAACGGCCGAAATGGCGCGTCCGTCGGCCTTGCCGGCCATCTGCTTGCTGGCCATGCCCATCACCTTGCCCATGTCCTTCATGGTGGCGGCTCCGGTGGCGGCGATGATCTCGCGCACCTGGGCCTCGATCTCAGCCTCGCCGAGTTGCTGGGGCAGGTAGCTCTCGATGACGGCCACCTGTGCCAACTCGCTGTCGGCCAGGTCCTGACGGTTTTGCTGGGCGAAGGTGGCTGCCGACTCTCTTCCTTGCTTGGCCAGTTTCTGGATGATTTTCAGCGCATCGGCATCTTCAAGGGTGTCGTTGGCTCCCGGAGCCGTCTTGGCCTCGAGAAACACCTTCTTGATATTGCGGAGTGTGTCGAGGCGCACCCTGTCGCGGGCTTTCATCGCAGCCTTGATGTCCTCACTGATCTGTTCGAAAAGTGTCATGGCGTCAATAGTTTAGAAAACGATTTTGCCCGTGCCCTCACCACTGTTGTCCTTGCTGGCCGACTCGTTGGTCTCGCCGTCGGCCTGAGTGCGGATGTCGTCGAGGTTCTGACGGGTACGGCGGCAGGTCGGTGTACTCTCAATAGAGAGAATCACGTCTTCGTTGTCGAGGTCTTCCTGGTTGAAGATGAAGATGTTCTTCGGGCGCTTCGACGGTTTGCCGTCGTGGCCATAGTAGCGGTCGCGACGCTCGTCTTTCTGCTGCTGCTCCTCGGCTTCCTGTGCCTGTCTGCGCATCTGCTCGGCTGTGGTGGTGTTGATGAGGTGCTCGCTCATCATGTCGACATTCTCGATGCCGAAGCCGGTGGCGAGGATGGTGACTTTCACCTTCTTGCCCAGTTCTGGATCGACGGCAAGACCCCATTTGATCTCGAAGTTGTCGCCAAACTGTGCCATGAAGTCGTTGACGTCGGTCATCTCCTCCATCATCAGTCCGCTGGAGCCCTTCTCGTTCGAGAAGGTGATGCTGAGCAGGATCTTCTTCGAGTTGAACACGTCGTTGTTGTTGAGCAGCGGTGAGTTGAGCGCATCGTCGATGGCTTTCTTCACACGGCCCTCGCCCTCGCCGAATCCTGTGCTCATGATGGCTACGCCACCGTCCTTGAGCACGGTCTTCACGTCGTTGAAGTCGAGGTTGATGAGTCCGTGCACGGTGATGATCTCGGAGATGCTGCGGGCAGCAACGCTCAGCGTGTCGTCGGCCTTGGCAAAGGCATTGAGCACTCCCAGTTCGGGATAGATCTCGCGCAGGCGCTCGTTGTTGATCACGAGAAGGGCGTCGACGTGCTTGGCCATCTCTTCCACACCGTCGAGAGCCTGGTCGATCTTGCGCTTGCCCTCAAAACGGAAGGGGATGGTGACGATACCCACGGTGAGAATGCCCATCTCCTTGGAGATGCGAGCGATAACAGGAGCGGCTCCGGTGCCGGTTCCACCACCCATACCAGCGGTGATGAAGGCCATCTTGGTGCCGTCGTCGAGCATGCGGCGCAGTGCGTCCTCGCTCTCCTCGGCGGCCTTGCGGGCGCGCTCGGGCTTGTTGCCGGCTCCCAGACCCTCGGTGCCCAACTGCAAGTGCACGGGTACGGGGGAGTCGTTGAGTGCCTGGCGGTCGGTGTTGCAGAGCACGAAGGTGACGTCGTGGATACCCTCACGGTACATATGGTTCACGGCGTTGCCACCGCCACCGCCCACGCCGATGACTTTGATGATACTATTCTCTTTTGGGAGGTCGGGAAAATCGAGTGCCTCTGGTTTATCTTTGACTGGCATATACGTTATTATTTTGTATGTGTGTGACTTTTAGTTTGCTGATTTTGTTTCCACCTGTTCTACTTGTTGTCTTCGTCAGACTCTTCAGAGATGAGTTTGGTGGTGAAGTCTTTCACCGTATCCTTGAGTCTGCCTAAGAATCCTTTTCCACGTGGCTCCTCGTCGTCCTTTGCATTAAGCTCGGCGGCACGTTGTGCCTCGGCTTGCTTGCGACGGCGGTCTTCCTCGAGGGCTTCCTTCTCCTTGGCGGTCATCACCACACCGGGCTCTGTCTCGCCGGGTTTGCGGAATGCGGGCTTGTTGACTTCAGGGGTGGGAGCAGTAGCGGCAGACTGGTCGCCGAAGAGGTCGGTCTTGGTGATGGTCTGGCCGGCACAGTTCAGGTCGCCCTTGGCGAGCAGTCCGATTACGGTGTTCATCATGCCGTTGCGGGCGTTCACGTCCTTGTCGGTAGAGGTCACGTTGTGGTTCACCGAACCAGCCACGCGCACCTTGCCAATCTTGGTGATGTCGGAGAAGGCCTCCTTGATCTTCTTCATGTTCGAGCCACCGCCAGTGAGGATGATGCCGCCCATGAGCCTGTTCTTGTAGTCGCTGGGCACCTGGTACCACACGTTCTGGATAATCTCGGTGACGCGTGCCTCCACGAGGTCGACAAACTCTTGCTGCGAGACAGTGCGCTCGTCGTCGATGCGGTATTTCTTGTCCTCCTCGATGTCGTTGGGATCGGTAAGGGCCTGAGCGTATTCCAGTTTCATGGCCTCGGCGTCTTTCTCCTCGATCTGCAGCACGTTGGCGATATCCTTGGTCACGTTGTTGCTGCCCAGGGGGATAACGGCCAGATGGCGGAGGATGTTCTTGTGGTAGAGTGCCACGGTGGTAGTGTCGGCACCCAGGTCAACGAGCAGGCTGCCCGTGCGCTTCTCCACCTCGGTGAGCACGCTGTGTGCCAGTGCGATGGGGGCGAGGTAGAGTTCGGCGATGGTGATGTTGGCGTTCTCGAAGCACTTGTTCAGGTTGCGGAAGAATGCCTTGCGGCACAGGATGTTGAGGAAGTTGCCCTCCAGCTTGCTGCAGGTGATGCCCACAGGGTCGATCTGGTATTGTGTGCCCACCTTGTATTCTTGAGTGGCGGCGTCGAGTATTTCCTGGTCGGGATACGACATGCTGCGGTTGTTGTCCATCAGTTCGTTGATGATGTCTTGTGTCACCACGGAGTCTTCGGGCAACGTCTTCACGATGGTGTTTCTGACGCTGCGGATCGACTGGCCGCCCATGCCTACATATACCCTTGAGATCTCAGATTTCAGAAGGGTCTTGAGTTTCTTGATGATGTTAGTCAGACAGACGCTTGTCTTGTCGATGTTGTAGACCACGCCCTTGCGGATGCAGGAAGTGGCGTCTTCTTTCACGACGGCGAGCACCTGGATGCTGCCGTCCATGCTCTTCCTGCCGGCGATGCCGGTGATTTTCGAAGAGCCCAATTCAATCGCTACTATGAATTCCTTTGCTGCCATATATAATATATTTTTGGATTTCTTGAATTATCGTTAATGGGTTGAGGCCAGGGTCTTGTCGTCGTTGTCGGGAGATTCGTCCCGGATGTCGTCGTCCTTGCCATTCTTGTTTTTCTTGCAGATGATCTGGTTGTCGAACTCGATGTCGATGTAACTGTATTTGTTCCATCCAATCTCGTTGAGCCCATAGCGGTAGAACTTGTCGAGACGCGTGAGCTTGGTTTCGAGGAACTGGTTGATGTCGCGCTCGCGCCTCACTTTGTTGGATCGCTCGGGCAACTGTCCCAGGCACACGATGTGTCCGCCGATGCGGGGCACAATCTCCAGACTTTTGTCGGGCAGCACGTTGAGCTGCACAATCTGGTTGCGCCACAACTCATGCTGCGAGATCCAGCGTGCCACCACCTGTATGTAGTTCTGCGCATACCAGTTGCTGATGTTGCCGGTGGCCACAAGCAGGTCGGAGGCATAGGAGCCGTTGCTCATGATGTTGCCCTCGTCGTCGATGTAGTAGTCCTCGCCGTTGTCGGCTTTCACCCTGAGCATGGGCAGTTTCTGGCTCACAGTGATGCCCACTAGCCCGTCTTGGGTCTTGTAGCATTCGGCATCCTTGATGAGCATGTGCTCCTTAAGGGCGTTCTCCATCTTCCGCAGGTCGGTCTGCTCCATGCTCTTGCCGTCGGGATAGAGGTTCTTGTTCACGAGGATACGCTTGATCTCCCCGGCGCTGAGGAATCCACTGGAGTCGGCATCGGCCACGCGAATGCTCACCTTCTTGCAAACCTGACTGGAACGGTCGGGCTTGTTGAAGGAGGTCACGGCCAGTGCGATGTAGGCTACAAGCACCAGGTCGAGCGTCACGATGATGGTCTTCTTCCAGTTGATGTACATGGGTGTCGTTTATTTCTCTTTGATGATGGCTGCCATCTGGTCGACGTAGTTGTCGAGGTCGCCGGCTCCGAGCACGAGCAGCACGTCGAAGTCGCGGTTGCGCACATAGTTGAGCACATCGTCTTTGCGTATCATGGCCCGCTCGATGCCCGGGCGCAGGTTGTCGTAGATGAGTTGCGACGTCACTCCGGGAATGGGTTCCTCGCGGGCTGGGTAGATGTCGCAGAGCACCACCTCGTCGAGCAGGCTCAGGCTGTTGGCGAAATCTTTGTAGAAGTCGCGTGTGCGGGTGTAGAGGTGGGGTTGGAACATGGCCGTCACCTTGCGGTTGCGGTAGAGTTCGCGTATGCTCTTCGCACTCTGGTAGATCTCCATGGGGTGGTGGGCATAGTCGCTCAGCACCACGTGGCGGTCGTCTTTCAACTTGAAGTCGAAGCGGCGGTCCACCCCGCTGTAGGTGGCCATCCCGTTGCGCAGTTCACTGTCGGTGCAACCGCTGAGCTGGGCCATGGCCATGGCGGCCACAGCATTCTCGATATTGATGGGCACAGGTTGTCCGAGGCTCACGTTGTCGACCCTCCCGGTGGGAGAGACGAAGTCAAAGGTGATCTCGCCGTTGTCGATGACAATGTTCTCGGCATGGAAGTCGCCCTCGTCACGGCTGTAGTCGAAGGTCCTCACGTCGCTGCCCACTTGTGGCTGCATCTCCAGTCCGCGGTGGATGATGAGTGCGCCTCCGGGCTGGATGAGCGTGGTGTAGTGGCGGAAACTCTCGAGGTAGGCCTCTTTCGTGCCGTAGATGTCGAGATGGTCGGGGTCGGTGGCAGTGATGACGGTGATCCATGGCCTGAGCCAGTGGAAAGAGCGGTCGTACTCGTCGGCCTCTATCACCACGTAGTCGCTGTCCGACAGGATATAGTTGGTGCCATAGTTCTTGGTGATGCCACCAAGGAAGGCATTGCAGTCGTTGCTGCTCTGGTGCATGATATGCGCGCACATCGACGATGTGGTGGTCTTGCCGTGGGTGCCGGCCACGCAGAGTCCCTTGTGTGTGCGCGTGAGGGTGCCGAGCACCTGTGCACGCTTCTGTATCTCGAAGCCTCCCTGACGGAAATATGCCATCTCGCGGTGGTCGGCGGGGATGGCGGGGGTGTAGACCACCAGGGTCGACTTGGCGTCGCGGCATTCGTCGGGGATGAGGCTTGGGTCATCGGTGAAATGGATGGCCATGCCCTCTTCCTCCAGTTTCGAGGTGAGGGCCGAAGGGGTCTTGTCGTATCCTGCGACGAAGATGCCTTTGTGCAGGAAATAGCGGGCGATGGCACTCATGCCGATGCCGCCTGCTCCGATGAAATATACCGATTTGATGTCTGTTGCTTCCATCCCTTTACACTATTGATTGTTCGATGTGGCCATTTCTATCACTTCCTGGGCGATAATTTTGGCCGAGTCGGGTAGGGCCATCTTTTTCACGTTGGCACCAAGGGTAGCCAGCCGCTCGCTGTCGGCAACGGTGGTCAGCGCCAGGTCGATGAGCCGCTCGGGGGCTTCGGCGTCGGTCACCATGAGGGCTGCGTCTTTCTTCACCAGGGCCATGGCGTTCTTCGTCTGATGGTCTTCGGCCACGTTGGGCGAGGGCACGAGGATCACGGGCTTGCCGATGAGGCAGAACTCCGAGATGCTGCTGGCTCCGGCGCGGCTCACCACAAGGTCGGCGGCGCGGTAGGCCACACCTATGTCGCTGATGAAGTCGGTAGCCTTCAGGGTGCTGATGGCCGGCCGGCTGGCCAACTGCTTCTTGATGTCGTCGAAGTAGTACTTGCCGGTTTGCCATATCACCTGCACGTCCGACTGCTCCAGTTGGTCGAGATGGCGGAGCACGCTCTCGTTCATGGTGCGGGCACCCAGGCTGCCTCCAACGATGAGGATGGTCTTCTTGGTGGGGTCAAGGCCCAATTGGCGGGCTGCCTCGTCGCGGCTGAGTTTGGTGTCGAGCAGCGACTGCCTGACGGGATTTCCCGTAAGCATCAGCTTGTCGGCGGGGAAGAAGCGCTCCATGCCCTCATAGGCCACGCAGATCTTGCGTGCTTTCTTTGCCAACAGCTTGTTGGTGACACCAGCGTATGAGTTCTGCTCCTGGATGAGGCAGGGAATGCCCATGTCGGCACATTTGTTGAGCGTGGGACCACTGGCGTAGCCTCCTACTCCCACTGCCGCCATCGGACGGAACTCGCGTATGATTTTCTTGGCCAGTCGCTGGCTCTTCCATATCTTCAGCAGCACCGAGAAGTTGCGAAGCAGGTTCTTGCGGTCGAAGCCGCAGATGGGCAACCCCTTGATTTCATAACCTGCGGCGGGCACGCGCTGCATCTCCATGCGTCCCTCGGCACCCACGAAAAGTATCTGGACGTCGGGGCGCAAGGCCTTGATGGCATTGGCGATGGAGATGGCTGGGAAGATGTGTCCTCCTGTGCCTCCTCCGCTGATGATGACTCGTAATTCGCTAGTTTTCATTCGTTTTGGTGTTAGAGCAAAACAAACATGGCACAGAGTCAAGCATGCTTGCTGTGCCTTGTTTTAGCTCATTTCAACATCTCCATGCAAAGGTAAGGTTTTTTTTCGCTTTGCACAAATTTAGTAGAAAGATTTTGGGACAATTTTTTCTGCTCTCCTCCTTTCGCTCATCCCGTCATTTTACCATGGCCTTTTTCTTGGCCGAGATGCTCACGCTGAGCATGGCCCCGATAAAGATGCAGTTGATGATGGTGGATGTGCCTCCCTTGCTGATGAGAGGCAGTGGTTGGCCGGTGACGGGCGCCAGTCCCACGGCCACCATCATGTTGAACATGGCCTGGCACACCAACAGGAGCGCCAGTCCCATCACGAGGAAGGCCGGGAAGAAGTTGACGCAGCGGTCGGCGATACGCCCTGCTCTCCAGAGAAGGAAAATGTAAAGAAACATGACGAATATGCCGCCAGCCAGTCCAAGTTCCTCGATGATGATGGCATAGATGAAGTCGGAGAAGGCCTGGGGCAGGAGATCGCGCTCTTCGGAATTGCCGGGCCCTTTGCCCACAATCTCGGACGAGGCGATGGCGATGTTGGCATGGCCAATCTGTGAGTCGTTGTCGAGGTCGAACTCTTCGGGCGGCACTTCCTCGTTGCTGATGAACTTCCGAATACGGCCTTTCCAGGTGCCGGCACGGTGGAACATCTTTTCGATGAACGAGGCCGACTCTTCTGTCTTCACCACTTGTTCGGTCAGGTTGTTCTTGTCATTGGGGATGGCCTCCTCTTCCTTTCCCACAAGCATGATGAGGACCAGTGCCACGACTCCGAGGAGGGCCACGCCGCCCACGAGTTGTCCGATTTTTTTTAATGCCACTCCTCCGTAGAACATCATGCCTACCACGACGATACCGATGAGCATGGCGGTGGAGAGGTTCTCGAACACGATAAGGCCCATCAGTGGGATGCAGACGGTGAGCACATACTTGAAGGTGTTCTCCTCGGTACCTTCCTCGGTCTGCATGGCGCTGAGAATCTGCGCTACCGAGAGCACGATGGTGCCCTTGGCAATTTCGGAGGGCTGGAATTGTATGCCAAAGAGACTGATCCACCGTTGCGCGCCATTGGTGGCCTGTCCGGCCACCAGCACCCATATCAGTGTGATGGCCGAGATGATGAGCAGGAAGGGTGTGGCAACCTTGAAATATTTGCAGTCGATGTTCTGCACGATAATCATCACGAAGATGCCCACGAGCAGGATGCCCACGTGCTTGATTACTGGTCCCCAGTAACTACTCTTGTCGTAGGTGAGCGAACTGCTCGAGCTGAACACCTCCATGATGCTGATGATGCACAGGAAGAAGAAGATCATCCAGATGACCTTGTCGCCCTTGAATATGTTGCCAATCGATATTTTCATGTGTTACAGGTTTCTGACGAGGGTCTTGAATTGCTCGCCACGGTCTTCCATGTTCTTGAACAGGTCGAAACTGGCGCAGCACGGACTGAGCAGCACGGTGTCGCCAGGCTGTGCCAGTTCGTAGCAGGCGGCCACGCAGTCGGCCATGCTGTGGGTGTCGCGGATGGTGATGCCCATGTCGTCGAAGAAGGCGTGCAACTTGGCATTGTCGGCACCGAGGAACACGAGGGCGCGGCATTTCTCGCGCACCAGGTCCTTGATGGCGTTGTAGTCGTTGCCCTTGTCCTTTCCGCCGACGATGAGCACGGTGGGTGTGGTCATGCTCTCGAGGGCATACCAGCAGGCGTCCACGTTGGTGGCCTTGGAGTCGTTGACGTAGTTCACGCCCCTCACGGTGGCCACGCGCTCCAGACGGTGCTCCACGCCGGGGAAGTCGCCCAGGCTCTTGCGTATCACCTCTTTCTTCACCCCGGCGATGTTCGAGGCCAGTCCGGCGGCCAGTGAGTTGTAGATGTTGTGCCTGCCAGTGAGGCTCAGTTCCTCTTGCTCCATGTTGAAGGGGGTGGGCTTCTCCAGGCAGTATTGTCCTTCCTCTATATAACCTATCGAACCTTTCTCCTTTAGTTCGGAGAAGGGATACTGGATGGCCTTGATGTCGTATTTCTCGAGTTCGCGCTTGATGATGGGGTCATCGTTCCAGTAGATGAAGCTGTCGTTGCTCGTCTGGTTCTGGATGATGCGCATCTTCGAGTCGACATAGTTCTGCATGCAGTTGTCGTAGCGGTCGAGATGGTCGGGGGTGATGTTGAGCAGGATGGCGATATTGGCCCGGAAGTCGTACATGTTGTCGAGCTGGAATGAGCTCAGTTCGATGATGTAGTACTCATGTGGATCCTCGGCCACCTGGAGTGCCAGGCTGCGGCCGATGTTGCCTGCCAGTCCGGCATCGTAACCTGCCGACTTGAAGATATGGTAGATGAGCGAGGTGGTGGTGGTCTTGCCGTTGCTGCCCGTGATGCAAATCATCTTCGAGTGCGTGTAGCGGCCGGCAAACTCTATCTCGCTGATGATATGTATGCCTTTGTCGATGGCTTTTTTCACGATGGGGGCGTCGTTGGGTATGCCGGGACTCTTGATGATCTCGTCGGCATTGAGGATGCTCTCCTCGGTGTGGTGTCCTTCCTCCCATTCTATGCCGTGGCTGTCGAGCAACTGCTTGTATTTGTCTTTGATGGCCGACATGTCGGACACGAACACGTCGAAGCCTTCTTTCTTTGCCAATACGGCGGCGCCGGCCCCACTCTCGGCCGCGCCCAAAACAACAATTCTTTTCATTTCCAATCTTTTCCTTAATATTCTGTCTTCAATCAATTATTTTCCTAGTCTATAGTAAGCCGTGGTGCTATCTGATCTTGAGGGTGATGATGGTGATGGCGGCAAGGATGATGGTGGTGATCCAGAACCTCACCGTGATTTTCGACTCATGGAACTGCCTCTGTGGCCATCCCTTGAGGATGTAGCGGCTGTCGGGGTCGAGTTGCGAGTCGAGTTTGCGGAAGTTGTCGTGGATGGGTGCCGCGCGGAAAATCCTCACCCGCTCTCCCTTGCGCTTGCGGTATTTGAAATATCCCGTCTGTATCATCACGCTCAGGCTCTCCACGAAGAAGATGCCGCAGAGGATGGGGAGCATCAGCTCCTTGTGGATGATGACGGCGCAAACGCCGATGATGCCGCCGATCATGAGCGAGCCGGTGTCGCCCATGAAGATTTGTGCGGGATAGGCATTGTACCACAGGAAACCGATCATCGCACCCACAAAGGCACACATGAAGACCACCAGTTCCTGTGACCCCGGGATATACATGATGTCGAGGTAGGAGGCATATTCGATGTGGCTGCTCACATAGGCGAAGATGCCCAGTGCCACGCCGATGATGGCGGAGTTGCCGGCACACATGCCGTCCATGCCGTCGTTCAGGTTGGCACCGTTGCTCACCGCCGTCACCACGATGATGGTCATGAGAACGAAGAGCACCCAGCCGGCGGCCGTCTTGTGCTTGCCCATGAATCCCATTACCTCGGAGTAGTCGAGGTTGTGGTTCTTGATGAAGGGCAGGGTGGTCTTGAGCGACTTCACCGGTTCCGATTTCAGCGTGGTGGATTTGGCTACGGGCTGTTCAGTGGTGGGCGACGTGGCCGAAATTTCCGTGGTGGGTTCCACCATGGTGCTGGCAGTTTTCACGGTCTCATGGATTTTGGCGTCGGGACTGGCCCAGAGCACCAGGCCCACGATGAGACCGATGCTCAACTGGCCCACGATCTTGTATTTGCCTTTCAGTCCGTCCTTGTTCTTCCTGAAAATCTTGATGTAGTCGTCGAGGAAGCCCAGGAAACCGAGCCAGATGGTGGTGACGATCATCAGTATGAGGTAGATGTTGCGCATACGGCCGAAGAGCAATACGGGCACGAGTATCGACACCAGGATGATGATGCCGCCCATGGTGGGCACGCCTTTCTTCTGCACGCCGAAGGGGTCGATGTTGGCCTCACGCTGTACCTCGGAGATTTTGCGGCGCTTCATGAACTTGATGAACCGCTCGCCAAACCATGCGGAGATGATGAGCGAGAGGATGAGTGCCAGGAGCGACCTGAACGAGATGTAGTGCCATATGTGCGATCCGGGTATGTCGAAGCGCTCGAGAAATCTAAAGATATAGTATAGCATTGTCGGTTGGTTTTTGGAGGTTCATTGTTGGGTCATGCCTGTTGGGTGGCGAAGATCTCCTCGAGCACCTCGCGGTCGTCGAAGTGATGCTTCACGCCTTCTATCTCTTGGTAGTCCTCATGTCCTTTGCCGGCCACGAGTATCACGTCGCCCTTCTTGGCCAGCATGCAGGCGGTGCGTATGGCCTCGCGGCGGTCGACGATGGTCAGCACCTTGTTCTTCTGTTGCGGGGTGAGGCCGGCCAGCATGTCGTCGATGATGGCCTGGGGGTCTTCGAACCGGGGGTTGTCGCTGGTGATGATCACCCGGTCGCTTTGGCGCACGGCTTCCTGTGCCATCAGTGGCCGCTTGCCCTTGTCGCGGTTGCCTCCGGCGCCACAGACCGTGATGACCTGTCCCTTGCCGTCGAGCACCTCGTGGATGGCATTGAGCACGTTCTCAAGGGCATCGGGGGTGTGGGCGTAGTCTACGATGGCGGTATATCCTTCGGGCGAGCTCACGGGCTGCAGACGGCCGCTCACGCTCTTCAGCGTACTCAGTACCACGAGGATGTCGTCGGGAGCCTTGCCCAGCATCAGGGCGGCACCATAGACGGCCAGCAGGTTGCTCACGTTGAACTTCCCGATGAACTGTACGCCCACCTCACGGCCGTCGACCTCGAGATACATGCCCTCGAAATGGCATTCTAGCAGCCGGGCCCTGAAGTCGGCCATACCCCGGGTGGAGTAGGTCTTCACGCGGGCCTTGGTGTTCTGCACCATCACCATCCCGTTCTTGTCGTCGGCATTGGTGATGGCGAAGGCGCTCTTCGGCAGACTGTCGAAGAAGGCTTTCTTCGCATCGCGGTAGTTCTCGAAGGTCTTGTGGTAGTCGAGATGGTCGCGGGTGAGGTTGGTGAAGATGCCTCCGGCGAAATGCAGGCCTCCGATGCGGTGCTGATGGATGGCGTGACTGCTGCACTCCATGAACACATACTCGCATCCTGCTGCCACCATGCGCGCGAGCAACTTGTTGAGTTGTATGGGGTCGGGGGTGGTGTGGTCGGCGGCCACAGCCTCGCCGTCGATGTAGTTGCACACGGTGGAAAGGAGTCCGCACTTGTGGCCGAACTTCCTGAACATATTATATAATAAGGTGGCGATGGTGGTTTTTCCGTTGGTGCCGGTCACACCCACCAGTTTCAGTTGGCGTGAGGGGTTGCCGAAGAACAGGGTGGCTACCTTTCCCACCGTCTCCTCCGTCGAGGCCACCACCACATAGGTGACGCCTGTGGCCTGCTCGTCGGGCAACTGCTCGCACAGGATGGCAGCGGCTCCGGCGGCCACGGCCTTGCCGATGAACTGGTGGCCGTCTACCTGCGTGCCCTTGATGGCTACGAAGAGGTGGCCGTCGGCCACTTGGCGTGAGTCGATGTCTACGCCGGCAATCTCGATGTCGGCATCGCCATATATGCCTATGGGCTTGATGTCTTTGATTAAATCCCTTAGTATCATAATCGTATATGTTGTAGCTTTACTGATATTGCATGATCAGGGTGCACACTTGTCCGCGCACCACCTTGTCGCCTGGTGCCAGACTTTGGCTTTTCACCTTGCCGCGGCCCACAACCTTGGTCTTGATGCCGCGCCGCTCCATCAGGTAGATGGCATCGCGGGCACCCATCCCCTTCACGTTGGGCACTTTGTTGTCGGGGGTGCTCTCGCTTTGTGTCAGCACGTATTGGGTGCCGCCAAGCGCCACCGAACCCCAGAACGACTGGCTGCCGCTGGTGTCGCCCCACTTGCGCTGGGTGTCGAATCCCAGGTGTCCGAGCACCATGCCGGCGGCTTTCAGGTCGCCGCCCATGACCTTGGGCTTGCGCTCCCGCAGGGTGTCGCGTGCGCTCGATACATCCATGTTCAGGTTGTGTGCCATCACTCCCTCCGAAATGTTGTGGAACACCCATCCGCTCATCGTTCCGCCCGATGCGGGCAGTCCGGCTTTCTGCAGGCACACGATGCAACTGTAACGGGGGTTGTCGGCGGGGAAGTAGCCCACGAAACTCACGAGATAGTGCATCGTGCCCGACTTGTATCCCCCTCGTCCTTTCGAAATCTGTGCCGTGCCGGTCTTCCCCGCCACGGTAAACGACTCCGATTTAGCTTTCTTTCCGGTGCCGCGGGTCACCACCTTGCACAGCATGTCCTGCACCTTGGCCAGCGTGGTGGGCTTGCATATCTGGTGACGCAGCACCACGGGCGGATACTCGGCCACCACCTCGCCCTCTCGCAGCACACGGGTCACGAGGCGTGGCTTCATCATCTTGCCGTTGTTGGCGATGGCGTTGTAGAAGGTGAGCGTGGAGATGGGAGGCACCTGCGTCTCATAGCCGATGCTCATCCAGGGCAGTGTGGTAAGGCTCCAGTTGGTGTATTTGCCGTGTGAGTTCTTCTGGGGCTTGCGGATGCGGGGTGGGGTGGATCCCGTGATGGGCACGTGCAGGTCTTCGGCGATGCCGATGCGGTAGAGCCCCTCGACGTAGCGCTCGGGGTTGTCTTTGTAGAATTCGTCAATCACCTTGCTGATGCCGATGTTCGAACTCACCTGCATGGCTCTTCCTAGCGTGATGGTGCCATAGCCGCCCGATGCGCGGTTGTGGTCGTTCATCTGCGCTCCGTGCATCATCATCTGTCCGTTTCCGGTGTTCACCCTGTACGAGGTGTCGACCACCCCGTCGTCGAGGGCCACCATCACCGAGGCCGTCTTGAACACCGACCCAGGCTCGAGCAGGTCGGATACGGCATGGTTCCTGCGCTCACGGTATTGTCCGTCACCGCATTTCTCCAGGTTGACGATGGCTTTCACGTCGCCTGTGGCCACTTCCATCACAATGGCCACGCCCACGTCGCCATTGATGAGTTTCAGCTCCTCCTCTACGGCTTTCTCGGCAATGTCTTGCATCTGCACGTTGATGGTGGTCTGAATGTCGTCGCCATCGGTGGGTGGCACGTCAATGAAACTCAGGTATCTGTTCATCACCTTCCGCTTGTGGGTGATGCCAGGTTGTCCGCGGAGGATGGAGTCGAACGCCAGTTCGAGTCCGAAGCGGGCCGTGTCCTTGGCGCCATACATGTCGCCCACGGTTCGCATGGCCAGTGTGCCAAAAGGCCGGCGGCGCGCGTTGTTCTCCTCATAGTGGAACCCGCCGCGCAACTTGGGCATGTTGAAAATAGGGAGTTGCTTCACCTTTACGAAGGTGTTGTAGTCTACACGCTTGGGCCAGATGGGCCAGTTTTGGCTCATCTTCTGGTGTCCCTTCTCCAGGTCGGCCTTGAATTCCTCTACCGATTTCTCCGGGAAAATCTCATGGAGCCCCATGCAGATACTGTCTACCTTCTCGCGCCAAAGCGAGTCCTTCTTCTCACCACCCACCTTGAAGTCCATGAACATCTTGTATTCGGGCAGCGAACTGGCCATCAGCTCGCCCTGGTCGCTGAAGATGTTTCCACGGTTGGGCTTCACTACCAGACTGTCGGGCTTCTGTTTCTTGGCCACGTCCATCCAGTAGTCATGCTTGGCTGTCATGATATAGAATGCCTTGACAAGCACCAGCACGCCAACAATCGTCATCAGAATGGCGATGAACGAATATCGTGAGATGATATTTTTATTGGATTTGCTCATGGATGGTTATTGCTGTGTCAGGATGATGTATGGTGGTTGGTCGGCGGGGTGGATGGTGCTGTCGTTGTTGGCGCGCAGCATGTCCACCACATGGCTCTCACGGCATCTCTCGGTGAGGATGCTCGAGAGCGACAGCGTCTTGTATTTCGAGGTCTTGAGCGTCTGGGTGAGCTTGTCGATCTCTATCTGCTGTTTCTGGCAACTGTATCGGTTGGAAATATAGAACACGGCAAAAAGCGTGATGAGCAGAAACAGCCACACCTGCCTGCGGATGGCTTGGGCATTGAGAATGTCGCCACCAAGAATGGTGCGCAGGGAGAACGTGGAAGAGTAGGGTTGCTCATCTTCGCGTGCATTTTCCTTGATCACCTCTTTCAGGCTAGGGTGGACTTGTTCCGGCTCTCTGTCTTGGGCTTGCTCGTCGTCGTTGGTCGGACCTTCTTCATCATAGGTCTCAATCATTGTTTCCATTTCCTCTTGTGGGTCGATGTTTTCCTCTTTATTCTTCATTTCCTCTCAATTCTTTTTTTCCTCTCAGTTCTTTCGCCTCACTGTTCTCTGAGCTTATTTCTTCTCTGCGATTCTCAGTTTCGCACTTCTGCTTCTCGGATTGTCGCGCTGCTCTTCGGGGCTGGCTACAATCACTTTGTTGCTTATCAGGTTGAAGGGGGTTGCCACGCGGCCGAAGAAGTCTTGCTCTATCGTGCCGCCTACATTGCCGCTCTTCATGATGTTCTTCACCAAGCGGTCTTCCAGGCTGTGGTAGGTGATGACCACCAGCCGGCCGCCATGGCCTATCAGTTGGGTGGCGGCGGAGAGCATCTCCTTCAGGGCCTCCATCTCTTGGTTCACCTCGATACGCAGCGCCTGGAAGAGTTTGGTCACCTCTTTCTTCTCCCGTTCTCGGGGGAATAGGCGTGAGGCCATGTCTGCCAGTTGGCGTGTGGTGAGGATGGGCTGCTCGCTCCGCGCCTTCACGATGGCCGAGGCCACCCGCCGCGCGTTCTTCAGTTCGCCATACAGGTAGAAGATGTCGGAGAGTTGCTTCTCGCTGTAGTTGTTCACCACGTCGGCGGCAGTGGTGCGTGCCCGCTTGTTCATCCGCATGTCGAGTGGAGAGTCGAACCTGAACGAGAAACCGCGGCTCTCGTCGTCGAAGTGATGGCTCGATACCCCAAGGTCGGCAAGCAGTCCGTCGATGTGGTCCACGCCATAGTAGCGCATCCAGTTGGCCAGGTAGCGGAAGTTGCTCCTCACAAAGCAAAACCGCCCGTCGGCGGGGATATTGCGCTCGCTGTCGGCATCCTGGTCGAAACCGTAGAGGCGTCCGTCTGGTCCCAGCGACTCAAGGATCCTCCGGCTGTGGCCTCCGCCTCCGAACGTCACGTCGACATAGGTGCCACCGGGCCGGATGTCAAGACCGGTGATGCTCTCCTCGAGCAATACGGGCACATGGTAGGTCTCTTCCATCAGCAGTCCTCCGCCTTGTCGCCTTCAGACTGGCGCATCAGTGCCTCGAGGGCTTGTCTGAACTCATCCTGAGCCACAAATGGCTCCTGGGTTTGCTCACTGCTCCACACCTCAATGTAGTCGCCCATCCCGATAAAGCGGATGCCCTGGCCTATGCCAGCTATCTCGAGCAGGCGCCGGGGTATCAGAATGCGGCCGCCACTGTCGGGGTATACCATCTCCACGTCGGAGAGAAATTGGCGGTAAACCTGCATGTGGCGTGGATTCCAGGAGTCGATGCGCGACCTCACGCTGTCCATCAGCGCATTCCATGCCTCCTCGGGATAGAGAGTGAGGCAGGGCTGATAGACGTCGCGGCGAAGCACGAGACAGGTGTCCCCGCCCACTTGCAGCACCTTCCTGAATGCCGCAGGCAGAAACACTCTTCCTTTCGAGTCGATACGGGCTTCTATGTTGCCTAACAATCGCATGGGGTCGTTTTCTTCTTTTCGGGTCCAAAATTACATATTTTTCCCCACAATCCCCCACTTTTCCCCACATATTTTTAAAAAAAGTTTTTCCAATCATTTTTTCGTTTTGCTGAGAACGGATAGACAGGTGTCATCTCTTGAAACAAAAGAGTGGCAAAATGTCGGTTTTCTTTCCCCTAATCGATGGTTTTATTTGATTTTTTTGAATTTCACAACATTTTTCTTTGAAAAAGGGTGTTTTTTGAAAAAGTTGAGTTATTTTTGCATATCATTTGAGCATGGTAACCCAATGGCCGAAATATCAGAGAAAACCATAGATTTAGACTTGATCCTTGATAGCAAAATGGGAGCGAAGGCACGTATGGTGCCCTCGTTCGTCAGGAAATGGCTCAAGAACATCGTCCATCAGGACGAGGTGAACAGGTTTCTTTGGGAGAGCCGCGACAAGACTGGCGTGGAATGGCTGGAGGAGTGCGTGAGGTATCTTGACATGACCCTTGTGATAGAAGGCAAGGAGAACCTGCCACCCAAAGACGACGGTCGCCTCTATACCTTTGTGAGCAACCACCCGCTGGGCGGACAGGACGGGGTGGCCCTGGGGGCTATCATCGGCCGCCACTACGACGGGCGCTTCCGCTATCTGGTCAACGACCTGCTGATGAACCTCCCCGGACTGGCTCCGCTCTGCATCCCCATCAACAAGACGGGCAACCAGAGCCGCAATTTCCCGGCCATGGTGAAGGCCGGATTTGCCAGCGACAACCATATGCTGATGTTCCCTGCCGGCCTGTGCTCGCGCAAGATCAATGGCGTGATACACGACCTCGAGTGGAAGAAGACCTTTATCACCAAGAGCGTGGAGACGCAGCGCGACGTGGTGCCCATTCATTTCAGTGGCCGAAACTCCGACCGTTTCTACCGCATCGCCAACATGTGCAAGCGCCTCGGACTGAAGGTCAATGTGGCCATGCTCTACCTCGTCGACGAGATGTACAAGAACGTCCACAAGACTTTCAAGGTGAGTATCGGAAAACCCATCAAGTGGCAGACGTTCGACAAGTCGAGGACCCCAGCCCAATGGGCACAATACGTGCAAGACGAGGTCTACAAACTCTAAAAACCATCTATCGATCTAATCCTATTCCCCATGGAACAACCTATCATACCACCTGTAGACAAAGAACTGTTGCTCAGCGAACTCACCCCCGACAAATGTCTGAGGACGACCAACAAGAGCCACAACCAGATTTTCATCGTCGACATCCACGACTCGCCCAACGTGGTGAGGGAGATAGGACGCCAGCGCGAGGAGGTGTTCAGGGCTGCTGGTGGCGGAACGGGAAAGGAACTCGACCTCGATGAGTTCGACCTTATGGACAACTGCTACAAGCAACTCCTTGTGTGGAATCCGGAGGAACAGGAGATCATTGCGGGTTACCGCTACAAATTGGGCAACGAAGTGGACTTCGACAAGAACGGACAGCCTATCCTGGCTACCAGCCATATGTTCCGCTTCTCCGAGAAATTCATCAAGGAATATCTTCCACAGACCATCGAACTGGCGCGCTCCTATGTCACCATCCCCTATCAGAGCAGCAAGCGCGGTGCCAAGAGCCTCTTCGCCCTCGACAACCTCTGGGACGGACTGGGAGCTCTCACCGTCATCATGCCCGACGTGAAGTATTTCTTTGGCAAGATGACGATGTATCCCTCATATGTGAGGAAAGGGCGCGACATGATTCTCTATTTCCTCAACAAGCATTTCGGCGACAAGGAGAACCTCATCATCCCCATGAACCCGCTGAAACTGGAGTCCGACCCCAACGAACTGGCCTCCATCCTCTGCGAGGACTCACTGCGCGACGACTACCGCATCCTCAATACCGAGATACGCAAACTGGGCATCAATATCCCACCGCTTGTCAACGCTTATATGGGTCTGAGCCCCACGATGAGAATGTTTGGCACCGCCATCAACGATGGCTTCGGCGATGTGGAGGAGACGGGCATCCTCATTGCCATCGACGAAATCCTGGAGGAGAAGCGTATCCGCCACATCGACACTTATATCGCCGAGCATCCTGAGGTGATGAACATGCCTACGGGCGATGTGGGAAAGATCATCTCCAGCCATCTCGCTCCCACAGAGTGAGTTGCCAACCCCAAACTTCCTTTTCATGTTACCAAGAAAATTATTGCTCTCGTGGCTGGCTATGCTGGTCACGACCATGATGGCCATACCTGGTCCCAAACCTGTAGCGAAAACACTCAACCACCCGCTCGACCCCAACCTGCCGGTGGTGATGCTCACTCCTAATTCATTCTCCTTCGACGGAAAAACCTACCTGCTCGATGAGCGTCACCTGCTCGTCGACGCCACCCTCACCGACACGCTGGCTCCTTTTGCCTGCCGCTCTTTCCAGGAGGCGGCAAGGAGATGGCATGATGGAACAGCCGACGAACCCATGGTGGTATACGTGGCTCCCAACGTCTATTGGATTGACGACCCCGACGACCCAACCATTGCCGTGGGACGCGACGGACGCGAGCCTTTTGGCATGACCGTGAATTGCCAGAATCTCCACATCATCGGACTCGCTCACGACCCACGCCATGTGGTGCTCGCCTCGCAGCGTGGACAGACGCAAGGGGCGGTGGGCAATTTCACCATGTTCGACTTCCATGGCGACGGACTCGAGGTGAGCAACCTCACTATGGGCAACTATTGTAATGTGGACCTCGACTATCCGCTCGCTCCTGAGAAGGGCCGAAAGAAACGCTCCTCGGCCATCACGCAGGCGCATGTGGCCTACAGCCATGGCGACAGGGTAGTGGCCCGTAACGTCAGGTTCGTCAGTCGGCTCAACATGAACCCGCTCAACGGTGCGCGCCGCATCCTCTTCGACCATTGTCACATGGAGTGTACCGACGATGCCCTTACGGGCAATGGGGTTTATCTGCATTGTGACTTTGAATTTTACGGACAAAAGCCATTCTATACTACCAGGCAGACAGGTGCCGTGATGCTCGACTGCGATTTCCATTTGATGAGCGATAATGCGCAGTCGTATTTCTGCAAGACGTCGGGGCCAGTGACGCTCATCGATTGCCGCTTCCACGCCTCAAAACCCACCTATGTGGGGTGGACGGCCTATCCCGCCCCCTGGCTTCGGTGCTATTACAGCAACGTGACGTTCAACGGACAACCTTACCTTGTCGAGGCCGACCATCCCGAAACCTCGGTGTGCCTAGACGGGAAGCCTTCTTTGGCGGCATTTAAGACTGCCGACGGATACAATATCGACGGACTCCTGGCGGGCGACGACCATTGGCATCCTATGGCAATGGCTAAGGTGCGGTCGCAGGCCACCTCGGTGGCCATCACGCCCAAAGAGGTACACCTTGTGGGCGGTGGTTCTCCCATCCTGCTCTCGTCGTCGGTTCGACGGCATGCCGATTATGGCGTATCAACAGCACAGCAGGTGGAATGGGTGGTGAAAAATGGGTTTGAAAGATTCTTACATATTGAACCCCTTGGAGATGGCGGTTGCCGAATTGTGTCCGACTATGATGATGACACTCCGCTCTCTTTCACCATCATGGCACGCACCTCCGAAGGACTCGAGGGCGCCACACAGGTGCACCTGATGGGGAAACCTCTGCCTGCCCCCACGCTGAGTAAGAAGCCCAGAATCGTGGTGCATGACGGGGTGGCCACCTTGCAATACCAACTCTCGCCGCAGGGACATGCCGACCAGTCGGCCATCACATGGCTGCTCTCCGATAACAATGATGCCACGAGGGCCGTTGCCGTGGCCACCACGCACCGCTCGCCAGAGGCCACCTACCACCTGAAACCAAGCGATGATGGCAAATACCTTTTCGCAACCATTACTCCCGCACATGCCAGAAGCGGGAAGGGAGAAACCCAGACCATAGGCGGACGGCGTGTCAAAGCGAAGGGTGTGCTCAGTTTGTTGGAGACCGATTTCCATGATTTCCCTTGTTGGTGGCAGCCTGAGGTGCGTGAGGGCTTTTGGACAGTGGACGGCTACAAGCCCTCCGACACGGCAGCGTTTCCTTGGACATTCGATCCGTCCCGCCCCATGTGGGAGTATGGTAAGGGTTTCAATGGCGCTGTGGGATGGGGACTGCTTCAGGCCCAGCGTGGGGCACGCCTCATGTTCACCCCTCCCGCACGCGACTACGATCGTATGTGCGTGAGGTTGGATGTCGACCCCACCAAGACGGCCGGACAGGGATTTGGAAGTGCCACGGGACAGTATATGGACGTCTGCCTGAAATTCGACACGCGCACGCTCACCGGCTATGGCCTGCGCATCATCCGTACCACGAAATATGCCAAGGCTGTCGACTTCCTGCTCGTGCGCTACGATCAGGGCAAGGTGGTGCCGCTCACCGATGCGGTCAGTGCGGTGTGCTACCGCACGGGTTGTCATATCCGTGTGGACTATGCCGACGGCAGACTCACCGCCAGTGTCACTACCGAAACGCCGCTTCCCACTCCCGAAGACCCTAACTTGCAAACTACTGTCAACCTCTCCGCATCAGTACCTCCCAACCCTTACGGCGGATTCTGCCTTCAGCATACGGGGTCGTGCGGCGAGAGCACCACGATGCTCCATCACCTCCTATTGCAGTGGTAGGGGTGGGGTGCCCCTTGTCGCGACTTGGCCATTTGTATCATTTTTATTGGTTTTTGTTCAAATTTGTTTAGATTTCTTGCAAAATCCGCAGAAATGATTTATTTTTGTTGCGAGATTTTTAATGTTCGGTTGCTTGCACTTGTTCCATCAACAACCCATTATGGTGGCCGAACGATGTTTAACTAAAAAAACTATAAGAAAAAGCATGAAAAATTTTTGGATTGGGATGCTGGCCCTGATGCTGGGCTTCTGCGTCGTGTCGTGTAAGGAAAACCCAAACAAGGACGACAAAGCCAAGGCTGAATCCGAGCAAGTGGAAGAGAAAGTTGATCTCGCCGACATCGTGGCAAAAGCCAAGGCCGAGAGCGCCAACTGGACCGCCGACGAGTGGAAGGAGAACATGAAGAAAGCGATGATCGCCGTGGCTCCATCGCTGCAGAAAGTAAGTGAGATGATGAAGAACATCGGCGACGATCCCCAAAAGGCTGCCGAGGCACTGGGCAAACTGCAGTCCTTGCAAGAAGAATTCGCACCCATGGAGAAACTGATGGACGAATTGGATTCTATCTGTAATGCCAGCGAGATTGGAAAGGCTGTGATGGAAGACACCGTCTGGGCCAACCAGATGAAGAAGGAACTTGGTATTCCTGATGACATTTAATCAGCATCCGAATGCAAACGTATAAGCCCGCCACATGGCGGGCTTTTTCTTTGGTCAAGTGAAAAATGTGGTGACAACGGATGAAAAAATCTGTTGAAAAACCTTCCGAATCCGTTTTTCTTCTGCTTTTTTTTTCGTAACTTTACACCTTTAAAAGAATACTTGCCATTTGAGCGCTCAAAAAGGATGGACCAATGCCATTGGTTTGAGCTAATCGGTTATGGGTCAAAGATTTAAAGAGATATGGAAATGAACAGAAAAGCTTGCTTGGCGATAGAGATAATAAGGTGGGATAAATTATGGTCACGATGTGTGCACGGAATGCTTCTTTGTATTGTAGTATTGTACCAGAGTGTGTTCTTCGTGGCATGCCATGAAGATTACACTCCAACTCCTCATATCGCTCGGCAGACGGTGATGGTATTCATGCCATGGTCGACCAATCTTGAGGCGTTTTTTGAGGAGAATATTGATGATTTAGAGAAAGCCATAACCGAGGGCGTGCTCACCGACGAGCGTGTGGTGGTGTGCATAGCTACCGATGCGGTAACAGCCATGTATGTGGAATTGCGACAGGAGAATGGGAAAGCTGTGCGCGATACCTTAAAGACCATTTCGCACCCCGACTATACCCATTCAAGTAACCTTACTGCCTTGTTCCTCGACCTCAGCTGCTACGCCCCGGCTCACCGCTATTCGCTCATTATCGGTGGTCATGGTATGGCTTGGTTGCCGGCAAGTTCAAGGCAGAGCAATCTTCCTACCCAACGTATAAAATATGCCAAGAGGCCTATAACACGTTGGTTTGGCGGGTTTCAGCCCGAATACCAGATTGAGATAAGGACATTGGCTGATGCCATTGCCGCTGCACAGCTCCATTTCGACTATATCCTCTTCGATGACTGCTACATGTCATCGGTAGAGGTGGCCTACGAGCTGCGCGAGGTTACCGACCATGTCATAGCATGTCCCACAGAGATCATGGCCTATGGTTTCCCATATCACCAATGCGCGAGATATCTGGTAGGCAATGTCGATTACCAACGACTCTGTGACGCCTTTCTGGCGTTCTACGAGACGTATTACCTGCCCTATGGCACCATTGCGGTGACCGATTGTCGTGAGCTGCAGGCTTTGGCCGAGATAGTGCGTACCATCAACGTCAATTTCCGTCACACCTATCGGCCGGGCATGTCCATCCAGACGATGGACGGTTACATACCTCCCTTATTTTTTGATTTTGGCGATACGTTCGACCATATCTGTCCAGATAGTTCACTCTTGGCACAACTCCATGAGCAGCTCAATCGCACTGTGCCCTACAAGGCTTGCACAGCATATTATTATACGGCGTTATTGAGTATGAACATTAAGATTAATGATTATACGGGCATTACAACTTCCGAAATCAGCGTGAATGTTGATGCCAAATCATACAACCAAACGGCGTGGTATAAGGCCACGCACTAAGGGGCTTATTATATTCTCACTTCTTGTATATGATAGCCCCTTTTTGATTATTAATATGAATTTCAACTTTTTCAAGTTGAAAGTAGTTTAAAAATTCCAGAAGTTCAGACATTACCATGGCTAATAACCATTGAATCCTGCGAGGTGAATTCGGGCTATTGTCTGAACTTCTGTAACTTCATAATTCCTGAATACAATAGATTGAACGAGTGCGAAACTTCAATATGTTCTTTAGTAAGAAACCAATGGTCTTCATAATTTATAAATTATACCGTTTTTGAAGCTCATTGTTTTTATCATGTCTGTTTTTTGAAATCTGCGACTGATTATTTACCAGTTGGGTGTGATTCAAATACTTTCGTTCATTAATGAAATCATTGAGTCCTAGTTTATCAAGGTATTTGTTTGAAACAAATGGACTGTCATAAAGTCGATTCACTTTTCTGAGAAGTGGATTGAACTCCCTCTTGATACGCATCAGCTCCTCATCGGTGAAGAGATGCGTGGGCGCAATGAATTTTTGTAACTTTTCGTGCAATTGTTTAGCTTCTTCTGCGTACGCCTTGGCGGTGGCTTTCAAATATAGATTATATCTGATTGTTACCATTGCCAACATTATTACGATAACCAGAATGATAGCGATAGGTGTCATTGATGTTTAGAATTGTTGAGATTTCCTATTCGTGGCGTTTTAGTATCTCTCCGCGAGAGATATTAATATATATAGGTGTAATGAAAGACAACATGTGAAATTGAAAATACTACTTATGTCTAATTAAATATGTATTTTATGAAAAAAAAAGTATTAAGTTTATTGATGCTGGGACTCCTTGTAGGAGTTTCACCATCTATGATTTCCTGTAGCAATGACTACGATGATGACATCAGTCGACTAGAGGGACTCATTGGCAAGAACACTGACGCCATCTCTGCTGTTCAGAACTTGCTAAAAGACGGTGTCGTGATTACGAACATTGCTTCTTCGCCCAACGGTATTACTCTTACTACAAGCGACTTACAAACTTGGACCCTTACTAATGGTAAGGATGGAAAAGATGGTGTCGACGGAAAGGATGCTGATGCCTGGACTATAGGAGAAGATGGCTATTGGTATAAGAATAACGTCAAGACTGATTACAAAGCAGTAGGACGTGACGGTAAAGATGGTAAAGATGGTACCAATGGAACCAATGGCAGCGATGGCGGTTATTATGAGCCACATTCTGATGGCTATTTCTACTATGTAGCTATCAATGAAGATGGCACAAAGGCCACTCCCGTCAAGACTGATATTTCTTGGAGCACTGCATCAATGTCGGCCATCAAAACCGAGACTGGTGTGATGTTCTTCGGCGTGAATGGCTATCCTGACGGATTCACCATCTCGACTGTTGCAGAACTGAAGAGTCTTGTCTTCAAACCACAGCTCGTTGTTGACGGTGTAAATGCCATCAATGCTGGTGCTCTGACAAAGAATGGACAGATTATCTGCACCCCCAATGTGATTGCTGAGTATCACCTCAATCCTGGTACTGTTGTTGAGCAGGGTATTAACACGGAAAGTGTCAATTTCCTTACAATGACTAAGGACTTCGTTGTCACTCGTGCCGTGAACAATGTGACAGCAAGCTATGAGTCAATCAACAATGGCATTCTGAGAGTTGGAGTCAATTTCACAGGAACTCCTTCTAGTGGCAATAAGATTGACCTCGTTGCTTTACAGGTAAAGAATGTGTCAGGAGAGACAATCACTTCTGACTATGCAACCATCTACACCAACCCCTTCGCATCTGAGAATCTGTTTATTGCACGCGGACAGTTCATTACTACTCTTGGTGCTAATGCTCACTATTGGGACACTGAGGCTCAGGCCAAGAGCGTAGCTCTCAATGATGCAGTTGTGAACGAGACATCAGTTCAGGACAAGCGAATCATTGTTGTTCAATACGACAAGACAATCAATCTTTATGATGAGGTGAAGACTTGTCTCGATGATGCCGCTTCTCACCGTCGTTTCTCGGATGCTGAGATGGACTCTTATCATCTGAAGTATAAATTTGAAAAAATTGGAAGCTTTATTGTTGACTCCTATGAGGGCGGTCTGAAGATTTCTACCGACCAACAGCAGTTCATTGATCTCGCTGCTGATGGCACAGTGACTCCTAAGACCTACAACGATGGTCAGCAGCTCCGTTCATCCATTGGTCGTACCCCTATCATCAAAGCTACACTCTACCACCAGGATGGCAATGGCCCACAAACCGTCATCCAAGAGAAATATGTGGTGTTGGAAATTGTTGACAAAGCTGATCCTGGTCCATCACCAACAGCTGTGGGTTATCCGTTCTATATGTCTGTTGACAATGCATTCCAAGCTATCGACTTCTGTAATGATCAGACTGCAAGCATCACTGCTGAGGAGATGAACAGTGTCTACTCTTCTCTCGGCATCTCGAAGGAAGAGTTTGGTGCACAGTATCAGCCTTACACAGGTAGTCCTGTAACAGTGGATGTCAACGGCACACAGACAACCTTCCAGAATAAGGGCAATGTAACTGTCGTGACCAATGCAGGACAGTTCACAACCTATGGATTGATTTGGACACTGACCGCTCAGGAAATCTGGGACAGTGCAGGCCAGACACCATTTGCCCAGGTTGTCTTCAAGCATAAGGATTATCCGAAGTATGTACAGATAACACTCACTGGTGGATTGAAACTCCCAGGTCACCAGACTGTAGCATTCCCAACACCTGGTAAACTGGTTGAGTACTGGGAGGCTGATTCTAAGGGCGTTGCCGATGGCCGCGCACTCATTAACGTCCGCGTGCCCAATGTTGGTGACACCAATTCGGCAGACTGCCAGTTCACTCATAATCTGAACTCGTTCTTCAAGCCTGGCGATGATCCTATCTCAGCTGTACAAAGAGCTATAAACAACTCGAACTACCGCATTAGCTCAGCTTCGGGTGTAACTGCCAATAGCGTTAACCTCGTATTCAAGAGTGGTATGGTAAGTGGAAGCACCACAGGCTTCAATGCTGCTGGTGACAAGCTCTACTACAATGGAACACTCGTGGCCACTCTCAACGGAACGACCATAGATCTTGATCACAATCCAACTACTGAAAAGTTACTCAACACCAATGAATTTGTTGTGGTAATTGGCTACAAGGCTACCTTCACCAGCTGTCTTGGCGAACTCGACATCCCAGCCAATGGATTTACAGAGTTTGAGGCTCGCTTCATCCGTCCAATCAATGTGAAGGCTGAATCGCCCGCAAGCTTCGAAGACGGCAAGGACTTCGGATTGATGAACTACACCATCCTCAAGGCTGCCGACGTTATCAACATTGTTGACTGGCGTAATACTGCGGTAACACGTGGAAGCAGTTATTGGAGTTACTATGGCATCCAGACTGTTACTGTTGACAATGACAACGTTACCGTCACATTCCCATCAACAGGTGCAACCTATAAGGTCGTCGACACTCAGATTAAGGCTGGTATCTATAATGCTGCAACTGCTGCAGATCCCGATCTCGCCTCTGGCTTCGCTTCCAACGGCTTCGGTCCTAGCGACTACGACCAGTATGTGTTCTACAAGAACAATGGTGGTGCACTCAATGAGGACATCATGCTCCACTTCCCAATCTTGATTCGCTACTATTGGGGTACTATCAGTACTCAGACAGTAAACGTACCAGTGAAGAAGACAGGACGCATCAATGCTCCTAGAAAATAATCAAAAAGATTAATTAGTCCGAAGGGAGCTCACCACCATGGGTGTGGCGAGCTCCCTTTCTTTAAAAAAATGATTATGAACAAATCAACCGTTTTCATTATTGCTCTTTTCTGCTTGGTTTTACAAAAGGCCAAATCACAACAATTTGTGTTACAAGAAGACTTTGAGCAGGGTATTCCCTCGTCTTTCATGCTGTTCGATCAGGATGGGCTCAAAGCAGAGCTTACATTCCCTGAAAATACGGCATGGACTACATGGACCGACCCTGATGATAATGAAAACACCGTAGCTGCAAGTACGTCATTCTATTCTCCAGCAGGAAGTGCCAGCGACTGGATGGTGTTGCCCATGTTGGAATTGCCCGACGATCCCGCATCGTGTCAATTGTTTTGGCGAAGCCGTAGTGCTTATGACACTTATAAAGATGGTTATGTAGTGCTGCTCAGTGAGCAGACGCAGATTTCACCAGAACAACTGATAAAAGACGACAATTCGTGGAAAACAATCCTTCAAGTTCCTAATAGCCAGAATCCAGCTTCGTGGAAAACGTTCTTTGCCAATTTGTCAGAATATGCAGGTAAGAAAGTCTATATCGCTTTTGTAAACAACACATATGATGGATGGATGCTCTTCCTTGACGACATCACTGTCGGCCCAAGAGAATCGGTAAGGAAAGCCTCAGTTAGTCTTACCACAGAACATTATGCTTCTGACGGACAATTGCAGGTCACAGCCAATGTAAAAGCAGGAATACTCGACCCATTATCATATTTTACGGCTCAACTAACGTCAGAGAGTGATACAATCACTGAGGATATCATACTCAACAGCGTGCTTCTACCCAATGCCAAATCTAAGATAAAGTTGAATAAACCGTTGCTTGGCTCTCCAGCAACAGCATGTAACTACAAACTGGAACTGTTGCTTGACAACAAAACCATCGCTGCCGACAATAGCCGTGTGGTGTTTGTCGCCCCTCTTCAAGGCAAACAACATCTCCTGGCCGAAGGGCTCATCAATAAAAGTCAGAACGGTGGTTATGGTCCACGGTTGATAGAGGGTTATAAAATGGCAGAAAAGTTGTATGAAGACGCTTTTATTGGTATCGAGGTCCATGGCCCCAATTCAACGGAAGACAATCTCACGATAAATGGTCAAACCATCTATCGTGAAGAATTGAAAGCCATGCAGGAGCTGGATTATGGAAGAGGAGTCGTAATAAACCGTAAAGGACATGGAGATGTGTATGACGATATTGATTCTCTATGTCAGCAAAGACTAAAGAAAATACTTATTTGCACGACAACGGCCAAAGGACAAAGTGATGATGAAATTCTTGAAGTAGATGCACAAGTAGTATTTGGAATTCCGCTTTCTGAGGCATCCTTCAAATATGAATGGGTTGTCGTGGAGGATAGTTTGTGGGCAACGCAGTGGAATCTATATAGTGGAGGTTTATTTGGACCTTTCCTTGGATATGAGAATCAACCAATTGAAGTCAATTTGTGCCGCAATGGTGTGATGAGAGATAGAATAGTCGCCGATAACATGCTTTTCGAAAGCGATGTGCAGGCAGGGGACACAATTACATTGCAATTACATCATGTTATCCCACAACAAATATCAGAGCCAAGGCACCTTAGCGCTATTCTTATTATCAGCGATGTTAAAACTGGCGAAGTGGCCAATGCCACAAAATGTCCGCTGAAGTATCTTGGAGAAAAGCCTGTTAATAATCTTAAGGAAAAACGTTTGGATGTGGAAAGTGATGGAATTGAGTACTACGACATCACAGGTAAACGCCTGAACCCAGACAAGCATGGTAGTCAATATAAAGGAATTATAATTGTAAAAGAGAAAAAAGATGGAACGATTAGGACAAGCAAAATATGTCGATAGAATTCAACTCCTCACATTGGTATTCTATGCTTTGATTATTGCTATGACAATGGGGTCATGCAATAATCAAGACAGAAGAAATATACCCTCCGTATTTGGGGAGACAGCAGAAGGGGAAAACGATTATCTTCAACCTGGGATCTTCGTCACTTTTGTTGCAAAATCACCCATAGTTAGACAGTATGACTTTTCTTCTGAGCAGTTCAAATCCCGCTCTTCCATAACATTCCCTTTTCTTGTTTTTCAGTCTGTGGTTCTTTCC
>Ga0256407_10003219_pt1 | contig 29476 bp, 31 predicted proteins | sample RumenRJG_04DNA_FD_193489 | JGI IMG/M metagenome (GOLD analysis project Ga0256407, IMG submission 193489) | Bovine rumen microbial communities from Lethbridge, Alberta, Canada - RJG_04 | ecosystem: Host-associated > Mammals > Digestive system > Stomach > Rumen | place: Canada: Alberta...
AGTTGGAAGGCGAGTTCGGAGCAACTGCGCTGGGTGCCATTTACACCTTCGGTCCTACCTTCCGTGCCGAAAACAGCAATACCCCGCGTCATTTGGCAGAGTTCTGGATGATAGAGCCTGAGGTTGCTTTTCTTGACCAGGAAGAGTTGATGGACTTGGAAGAAGACTTCATCAAATACTGCGTGCGCTGGGCATTAGAGAAATGCAAGGACGACCTGGAATTTATCAACAACAACAAGTTTATTACCCCAAATCAGGATTTGATTCCTCGTCTCGAGGGTGTACTGAAGGACAACTTCGTTCGTCTGCCCTACACCGAGGGTATCAACATTCTGCAGGAAGCCATCAAGAACGGTAAGAAGTTCGAGTTCCCCTGCAACTGGGGCGACGACTTAGCCTCTGAGCATGAGCGCTACCTGGTAGAGGAGCATTTCAAGAAGCCTGTCATCATGACCGACTATCCCACAGCTATCAAGTCATTCTATATGAAGCAGAACCCTGCAACGCCCGAAGGCGGTTCTGTAGGTTACAAAGGTTGCGTAGCACCTGGTCCTACTATGCAGGGCACCGATGTTCTTTTCCCCTCTATCGGCGAGATTATAGGCGGTTCTGTCCGTGAGGCAAGCTATGACAAGCTGATGGCAGAGATAGAGCGTCGTAAGATGGATATGACCCATTTGTGGTGGTATCTTGATACCCGCAAGTACGGAAGCTGCCCCCATGCAGGTTTCGGCCTCGGTTTCGAACGTCTGATACTCTTCGTAACCGGTATGCAGAACATCCGTGATGTCATCCCCTTCCCCCGTACTCCCAAGAACGCAGAATTTTAATTTACATTCTGATAAATTACACAGAGGACATAGCCCCTAAGGTTATGTCCTCTGTTTTATGTCTTGTTATAGGATCCAAAAACGATTTCTATTGTCTAATGTTGGCCTGCCTCCAACCCCTCCCAAGAGGAGGGCACGGAGGTTGGAATACCCGTGGTGCCGGTGTGGAAGTGGCTGACAGCAAAGGAACCCCGTTAGGAATAGGAGGGCAAGCCACTTTTCTATAACTGGATATCACAAAACAAGTAGAAAAAGTATCCGCTGACGCCAAATGTTTACAGCACAGCGGATACTTTATTTAATGTTGGTGAAAGCTATGATTATAAAAGGTATTTACTCAATCATAACTTTTTTCTGTTAATAATGAAAATACCTTTTTGCATTGGTACAGAAACTCTTCGACCACTAAGATCAAATATAGGACCCTTAGACAAATATCCTGCATGAGTCTGTAACCTGTTGATTGCATCTAAGATATGTTTGACGTGCCTTCTCTCTAAGCGGTTCTCTCATATATTAATTTTCTGCCGCGTTCTACACTCGGACGAGCAAAAGGCATTAAGCCTTTGTCTGTAACAAGATCAACTGGTTTCTGAAGTAAATCCTGTAAATCAAGATGCATTCCACTCAATTTGAACAGACCTACATTCGCCTCTTGATCAAGCGTAACCAAGATGTCCACATCGCTGTCAGCACGTTCCTCACCACGAGAGTAGGAGCCAAAAAGCCATGCTTTCAGGACGGGTTGAGTCTTGAAGTACTCGACTATCTTCTCTATCATTTGCTGCCTGTCCATATAACGACATTAGATGTTTCTTTTTGCGAAAATAACGATTTTACCAATACGCACAAAGAATAATAGTGTTTTTTACGGAAGTACGGATTTACAAAGCTACCCTTTAGAGTCTACATGCTGCCTACACTAATTGGTATTTTTCCATGTTTTTACTTGATACTTGCTTCTCATTCCCTTGGCAGTTTCACGTGGTTCCACTTAATGTTACTGTTGTGGGACTGTTTTTAAATCAGATAGTTAAACCTTAAACATTGGGCTTAAGACTCATGAAGGAGAGCTTCTGTTGCCTCTAAGATAAGATGGGTTTCGAAGCCGCGGGATAGGGCGTGACGAACCAGTTTGCCCTTGCGAATATATGGGTCGGAATCGCGGAGCTGCTTGTTTTTCTGCTCCAGGATATGCTGGAGGACTTCCTGATATTCCTCCTCGGGAATGGCATCAAGGCCTTCGTTGATATCGGTGCTGTCCATTTCGAGCAACCGAAGCATCTGACTTATCTTGATGCGTCCCCAATGATTATAACGGAACTTGTCCAGACAATAGGCACGACAGAAGCGCTGACTGTCAATATATTTCTCTTCATTCAGAAAGGTTATTGCTTTCTCTGACTGGGTCGGAGAAAGGCCCCAGAGGAGCAGTTTCTTTCGTATCTCTGAGCTGCAATGTTCGCTTCCGCTACAAAGGGCAGCGGCACGAGACAGGGCTTGTTCATAGGTGAGTGGTTTCATGCTTTAATGGCTGAAATGAATCTTGGTTTATCGAAACAATCTGTGTGAACCTCGACTTTACGGAATCCCGCCTGTTCCAGTAATGATGCGGTTTCTGCAGGGTATTCCTGGTTAATCTCGAAGTACAGGCGTCCATTGGCTGTAAGATGCTTGACTGCAAAAAGGGTAATGGCGCGATAGAAGAGAAGCGGATCGTCGTCGGGTACAAAAAGGGCCAGATGCGGCTCGTAATCCAACACATTGCTGTCCATCTGCCCGGCTTCCCTCTGGCAGACATAAGGGGGATTGCTGACAATGACATCCCATTGCTGCTGCGTGTGTGACGGATGTAAAATATCTTCCTGACAAAAATCCACATTGGCCTGAAGCGTTCTGGCATTCTCGCGGGCTATCTTCAGGGCGTCGGCTGAAACATCCATAGCTGTTAACTTGTGCCCCATCAAGGCCAGAGAAACGGCTATACAACCGCTGCCTGTCCCGATATCGAGAACAGAGCAGGGGGTGGGGGAATGCTGACCGATAAGACGGACAAGTCCCTCGGTCTCGGGTCTGGGAATCAGGACACCTGGTGCTACATGAAATGTATGACCGCAGAAATCTGCTTGTCCCAGAATATACTGTACCGGTTCTTTTCTGAGAAGTCTGTCGATAATATTTTGCAGCAAAGCCTGCTTGTCTGAAGATAATTTGTTATCTTTGCCTGTCAAAACTTGCGTGGGAGTCAAGCCAAAGGCGACTTCCATAACCAGCATGTAGAGGGCACGGGCCTCGCGTTGCGGATAGACGGATAAAAGTCTCTGCATGGGATTCATGCTGCAAAAGTACAAAAAAAAGGTGAACATTTTATGAATTATGAATTAAAATACATGCAGCGTTGCATCCAATTAGCCAAGTGTGGTGTGATGGGTGCTTCTCCCAACCCGATGGTGGGTGCTGTGGTTGTGCATGAAGGGAAGATAATCGGCGAGGGTTTTCATAGAAGGTGTGGCGGTCCCCATGCCGAGGTGAATGCCATCCATAGCGTACGGGATGAATCCCTGCTGAAGGATAGCACTATCTATGTAAGCCTGGAACCTTGTTCGCATTACGGAAAGACACCGCCGTGTGCCGACCTGATAATAGAAAAGCAGATTCCGCGTGTGGTGGTCGGCTGCCTGGATCCCTTTGCCAAGGTGAACGGGCAGGGAATCAAGAAGTTGCGAGATGCTGGAATAGAAGTGGAGGTAGGCGTACTGGAGAAAGAATGCCTGGAACTGAACAAAAGGTTCATTACCTTTCACCGGCAACACCGTCCCTTCGTAACCCTGAAATGGGCACAGAGCGAAGACGGTTTTATGGATGCCGAGCGAAGCAAAAGTGATAAACCCGTCAAATTCTCGACAACTTTCACCCAAACACTTGTCCACCGGATGCGGGCCATGCATCAGGCCATCATGGTGGGTACCAGAACTGTTCTGACGGATAATCCCACGCTGACAAACCGTCTGTGGGAAGGACCAGATCCGCTGAGAGTATCCATCGACCGGAAAGGCGTCTTGCCTGAGTCTGTTCATCTGAAAGACGGAACAGTGCCGACGGTAATCTATCATACAGGCAATTTGAGGGAGATTCTGGGTGATTTGTATAAACGTGGTATTCAGTCGCTGATGGTGGAGGGCGGAGCCCGGCTGTTGCAGCATTTCATAGATGAAGGCTTGTGGGATGAGGCTCGTGTGGAGATTGCGCCTTTCTGTCTGGGCCGGGGCGTTTCTGTGCCCCAGATGAAGGAGGAGAACCTGAGAACAGAACTATCGGTAGATAGCAGAAAAATCCTTAACTATAGTCGCGAAATGTAAAAAAAACAGCAAAAACAGCCACTTTAAGTCGGATAAACCCTAATTTTACTTAATTCCTAAGCGGAATTTGATGTAATGTCAAATATTAACTATACCTTTGCACCTTGGTTAAAATATACCATAATAAATGTGCGCACATAAGAGAATAAAAAAATATTGGATGTTGCTGCTGGCGACAATAACTTTCCTGTCGGGTTCGTGTATCTCCGACAAGGAGGTTGTGACTGATGATTATTGTTATATCTACGATGTACAGTTGGGGAACATTAAACGTCAGGTTCACATGCTGGATTCTTTAGGGCATGATACAATCATCAGAACCACCTACACAGGAAGCAACTTTGGCATGACCATCAACCAGCGCTCGCTGACAATAGAGAACAGAGATTCGTTGTTGTACGGCTCTCTATTGGATGCCGTGTTGGTGGACATCTCTTTTACCGGTTCCAACTTGCTTTATCTCAAAGAAACAGAAACAGATACTGTCTGGGTGAGTTACAGCTCGAGTGACAGTATAGATTTGCGTAAACCGCTGGAGTTGATGTTAATAGCCTCCGACGGTATGAGCACAAGATATTATACCCTTACCGTTAAGGTCCACCAGATGGAAGGCGATTCGCTATATTGGAATAAAGCCGGTGCTGCTGTTCCGCAGATGCGGGGCTTAAGTCAGCAGCGTGCGCTCGTAGTACAAGACCATGTGGCAGTCCTTGGTAAGAAGAGTGATGCTATATCTTTTGTGGAATGTTCATCTGATGGTGTGTGGAATGAAACGCCCACAAACTTGCCTTCGGATGCCGATGTCCAAACGGTTAACAAGAAAGGTAATGCCTTCTACATATCCACTTTGAGTGGCGATATATACACCACGACAGACGGTAAGGATTGGAAAAAACTGGATATTGCACAGCATCCAGGCAGGGTGCTGGTGGCTGCAACCCCCAGTTATCTGTACACCCTTATGGATGGAGAGTTGTACAGGTGCAGCGAGAATGAACAGGGCGAATGGGACTTCCAACCTGAAGGCTTAGACGAAAGTTCTGCCTATCTGCCTTCGAGGGATGTAAAGTCATTGATGATTAATCAGAAAAACGGAAACAACCGTCTGGTAATGGTGGGCAACAGGACTGCGGAGGCCGATAAGACATCCATAGTGTGGAATAAAATGTGGAACGAAGATATTTCGGAAACAAATGCCGTATGGATGTTCATGAATCAGACTACCGACAACAAGTGTACATTGCCGCAGTTGGAATATCTGAACCTGATACAATACGACGGGAAGTGCATGGCCTTTGGTGGTGCCTCGGTAACAGGCAAGGGTACAAACAAGGCAATGGATGCACTCTATGTCAGTGAGGACTATGGTATTTCCTGGCGTACCGATTCGGAACTGCATCTGCCCAAAGATCTGAAGGGTGTTAGCGGTCCTATCGTAAGTGTGGTTGACGGAAATAATGTTATATGGATAATTGCCAATGGTGAAGTATGGCGAGGAAAACTGAACAGACTGGACTTTTTGCGTCAATAACGCTGCTGTTCCTGTTGTGTTCCTTTTCCGGCCGGCTGAGAGCAGAGGATCTGGAATACAAGATGGATATTGGAGCGGCCCTTGGGACTTGCTTCTATATGGGTGACGGAAACAGTACTCCGTATGCCCACATGGGGTTCATGGGCGGCATAACTGCCAGGCGCATCTTGAATCCGAGAATGGCAGTGAAGATGAACATAGCAATGGGACATCTGAGCGGAAGTACGGATGGCTTTATTCCCTTGGACCCGTTAAGCGGCACTGCAGAGGGCGGCATACCGGTGAAGGTGGACTTCTCGCGCAATGTGTTGGATATCGGTGCTCAGTTTGAACTGAATTTCTGGGGTTTCGGCATGGGAGGAGGCTATAAGGGTCTGAGCAGAATCACCCCCTATATTTTGGCCGGCATGGGTCTGACAGTAGGAATGGGAGGCGGAGCCAGTGCTTGCGGTGCCTTGTGCTTGCCTGTGGGAGTTGGTGTGAAATACAAGTTGAAACCACGTCTGAACCTCGGCTTCGAATGGACTATGCGCTTTACCACCAGCGACAGACTGGATGCAACGCCCGAGGGCACAACCCAGTTGGTACATCCTTACGGAATAAAGAGCGTAGGACTGAAGAACAAGGATTGCTATAACTTTACAATGGTTTATCTGACGTATGAGTTTATGCCCAAGTTGAGGAAATGCAATAATTAAGATAGTTGGCAAGTTGTTTGAAAAACAAGTTGACGAGTTTTTAAGATAAATAAGATTAAATGGAAAATAAGATAGAGCTCGACATGAACAATATCCCGGAGTCTATAGCCATTATCATGGATGGTAACGGACGGTGGGCTAAAGAAAAGGGATTGCCTCGCTCTGCAGGACATGTAGAGGGTGTGGAGACGGTAACACGCATTACATCGGAGTGTGCGCGTCTGGGGGTTAAGTACCTGACAATGTACACCTTCTCTACGGAAAACTGGAATCGCCCGGAACCAGAGGTGGCTGCGCTGATGAACCTGATTGCCACTAAGTTGGAAGACGAAATATTCATGAAGAATAATGTGCGTTTCCGCCTAATAGGTGATATCACACGTTTGCCTCAGCATGCCAGACAACGTCTGGAGGAATGTATGGCAAATACAGCCAATAATACCAGAATGACTGCCATAACCGCTCTTAACTACAGCAGTCGGTGGGAGTTGACAAAGACGATGCAACAGGTGGCAAGAGATGCTGCGGCGGGAAAGGTAAAACCAGAGGAAATCGACGAGCATTATGTTTCGGCCCATCTGGAGACAAACTTCATGACAGATCCGGATCTGCTGATACGTACGGGAGGAGAGCTGAGAATCAGCAACTACCTCTTGTGGCAGTGTGCCTATAGCGAGTTTTATTTTTGCGACACATACTGGCCAGACTTCAAAGAGGAGGATTTGCATAAAGCCATTGCTGAGTACCAAAGACGCCAGCGCAGATTTGGTAAAACCGGTGATCAAATCGAGGAGGAAAAGAATAAATAAAAAAGGAGACGGAATTAAGGTAAGAGCTGTGAAAAGAATATACCTTGTTATATTATTATTGACTGCACTGCTGTCTGATATATACGGTCAGGTGGTGCAGCGTGAGATAAAGCCGACGATAGACTATAGCCGTACCCCAAGAACCTATTATATTGGTAATATCACGGTGGACGGTATCAATAACTATGATGATTACCTCCTTATAGGCTTGAGCGGACTGACGGTTGGACAGCCCATCACCATACCTAGCGATGAGATTACGAAGGCTGTGAAACGCTACTGGAGAAACGGATTGTTCAGCAATGTTTCCATCAGTGTGGACAGCTTGGTGAACGACTCGGTTTATCTGCACATTCAGTTGGCCCAGAGGCCTAGAATCTCCCAGATAAATTACAATGGAGTAAGAAAAAACGAACGCGACGATTTGCAGGAGAAGCTGGGACTGATAAAAGATAATCAGATGACCCCTAATATGCTGGACAGGGCAAAACTGTTGTGCAAGAGATATTTCGAAGAAAAGGGTTTCAAGAATGCTGAAGTAAGCATCATGCAACGTGATGATGCCAGCCAGCCTGATAAGGTTATTTTGGATGTCAATGTTGACAAGAAAGGTAAGGTAAAGGTTCACAAGATTTATATTTCGGGAAATGAACATCTGACGACGGCTAAGATAAAAGGTAACCTGATAAAGCCCGGTATCTTGAAGAAAATACATGAGAAGGGCTCCCTGGCCGGCTTGTTCCGTAGCAAGAAGTTTACCGAAGCAAAATACAAGGAAGCCAAAGAGAACCTGATGGAGAAGTACGGTGAATTGGGTTATATGGATGCCCTCTTGGTTGCAGACAGTGTGGTTCCCTATGGTGATAATGTTGACATCTACCTGACTGTAGAAGAAGGCCAGAAGTATTACGTCAGAAATATAGAATGGGTGGGTAACACACTCTATCCTACTGAGGGCCTGAAGCAAGTGCTGCGAATGGAAAAGGGTGATGTGTTTAACCAGAAGCATTTGAACGACAGGTTGAAGGGAGATGACGATGCCGTAGGAAACCTCTATTATAACAACGGATATGTCTTCTCTCAGTTGGATCCTGTTGTCGTGAACGTAATAGAAGACTCGGTAGATTTGGAAATTCGTATTTTCGAAGGCGTTCAAGCTCACATCAGTCACGTCAGAATCTCAGGAAACGACCGTGTCTATGAGAACGTGGTGCGCAGGGAACTGAAAAACAAGCCAGGCGACCTGTTTTCCAAAGATGCCCTGATGCGTTCTTATCGAGAGATTGCAGCCCTGGGACATTTCGATGCAGAAAGCATCAACCCTGATATTAAGCCTGATGCCACCAATGGAACAGTAGATATTAACTGGGGCCTGACATCCAAGAGCAGCGACCAGATAGAGTTCTCGCTGGGTTACGGCCAGACTGGCGTTGTGGGAAAAATCGGTTTGAAGTTTACTAACTTCTGTATGGCTAATCTGTTTAAGAAGAATGGCATAAGACGTGGATTACTGCCACAAGGTAACGGTGAGACATTCAGTATCAGCGGTCAGACAAACGGCAGGTATTTCCAGAGTTATAGCTTAAGCTATATAAATCCCTGGTTTGGCGGCAAGCGTCCCAATACCCTCAGTATAGGTGCTTCGTTCAGTAAACAGACCGACATCAGCGACAATTATTATAACTCGGCCTATTACAATAATTATTACAGCAGTTTCCTGTATGGCATGGGTACCGGTTACGGCTATAATTATTACGAGAACTATTATGACCCCGACAAGTCGTTCATGACTTTCAGCCTGAGTGTCGGCTGGGGAAAACGTCTGCGTTGGCCCGATGACTATTTCTCCCTGACAGCAGAGTTAAGCTATGTCCGTTATATGATGAAGGACTGGCAGTATTTCATTATCAATAATGGTAACTGTAACAACATCAGCCTGGGTCTGACACTTAGCAGAAACAATGTTGACAATCCCATTTACCCCCGCAGCGGTTCTGAATTCCTGATGAGTGTCTCGCTTACTCCTCCCTATAGTTTATTCGATAATAAAGACTATGCCAATTTAGCCAAAGATATCTACAGCGAGAATTACCAAAAGGAGATGCAGGAGAAACACAAATGGGTAGAGTACCATAAGTGGAAATTCAAGAACAGAACCTATACGGCTCTTTCCGGCGGCAATAAGTGTTTCGTTCTGTCAACCCGTGTAGAATTCGGTATGCTGGGACATTACAACAAAAACAAGCGTTCCCCGTTTGAGACATATTATATGGGTGGCGACGGTATGAGCGGTTACAGTTATACTTATGCAACCGAAACTATCGGTTTGCGCGGATATGACAACGGTTCGCTTACACCGAATGGTTATAACGGCTTTGCCTATGACCGATTTTCTGTGGAGTTGCGTTATCCCTTTATTTTGGGTGCCAGCACAAATATCTACGGCCTTGCCTTCTTGGAAGGCGGAAATGCTTGGGATGAGGTAAAGAAATTCAATCCATTCGATATGAAGAAATCGGCCGGTGTAGGTGTCCGTATCTTCCTGCCTATGGTAGGTATGTTAGGTATAGACTGGGCATACGGATTCGATCCTGTTTTCGGAAGCAGGACATACAGCGGAAGTCACTTCCACTTTGTTTTGGGACAAGAGTTTTAATAATAACATATCATAAGTTTACGTATATGAAAAAGTTATTTTTGATTTTAATGGTCATGGTTAGTGCCGATGCTATGGCACAGAAGTTTGCCTTGATAGATATGGAATATATTCTGAAGAACATTCCTGCCTATGAACGTGCGAACGAACAACTGAATCAGGTAAGTAAGAAATGGCAGGCAGAAGTGGATGCCTTGACACAAGAGGCGCAGACTTTGTACAAGAATTATCAGTCGGAGGCTGTTTTTCTGAGTAACGAGCAGAAAACACAGCGTGAGGAGGCTGTTGTGGCAAAGGAAAAGGAAGCTGCTGAACTGAAAAGAAAATATTTCGGTCCCGAAGGCGAACTCTACAAGAAACGCGAGAGTCTGATGGCACCTATTCAGGACGAAATCTACAATGCTGTGAAGGATATCTCGGACATGAAAGGTTACAGCCTGATTCTGGATCGTGCCAGCGATTCTGGTATTATCTTTGCTAATCCAAAGATAGATATCTCTAACGAAGTGCTTTCTAAACTGGGATATAATTAATAAGAATAATATTTTAACAAACAACAATTATTAATAAAGATTATGAAGAAATTTGTGATTGCTATCTTGATGATAGCTCCCCTGAGTATGAATGCACAGAAGTTTGCTCATTTCAATAGTGCTGACATTATTTCCAACATGAAGGAGTATGTAACTGCTACAGAGGAAATACAGGCTATGGCTAAGCAGTATGAGGATGACATGAAGCTGATGCAAGAAGAACTGCAGAAGAAGGGGGATGAGTACCAGAAGGAACAGGCAAACCTGTTGGAGAATGTCCGCCAGCGTCGTGAGCAGGAACTGCAGGACCTGTACCAGCGTTTGCAGCAGTCGTACCAAGATAACCAACAGGCTTTGGAAAAAGCTCGTATGGAGAAGATGGGTGCTATTAACGAGAAGGTTATAGCAGCTGTTAAGAAGGTTGGCGAATCAGGCGGCTACGTTTACGTTGTTGATCTTAACACTGGAGCAATTCCATTTGTTAACTCACAACTGAGTACCGATGTCACTGATCTGATAAAGAAGGAAGTTGGCATTCAGCAGTAAATAAATAAGGAATTATGAAACGCCTTTTTTTATTATTCTTCGTCCTTATTCCTGTAATTGCTTCGGCACAGATTCAGTTTGGCTATTTAAGCTATCAGCAAGTGCTGAAGGAAATGCCGGAGTATGCTCAGGCTATGCAGGAGTTGCAAACTCTAAAGGCCAAGTATGACGAAGAAGCAGCAAGAGGAGAGGCTGAGTTCCAAAAGAAATTTGTGGATTTCTTACAGGGGCAAAAGGACTTCCCGCAGTCTATCATGCAGAAACGCCAGGCAGAACTTCAGACGTTGATGGATAACGGTGTAGCCTTCCGTGTACAGGTGCAAGGCCTTATAGCTCAGGCCGAGAAGGATTTGGTTGCCGAGGTTCAGAAGAAACTGAACAGAGTGCTACTGGAAGTTGGCGTGGAGTATGGATACGGCTATATTCTGAATACAGACGACAACGCTTGCCCGTATATTAATCCCGTAGTTGGCGTAGATGTAACTGAGCTGGTACGCCAGAAACTTGGCCTAACAGCGCCATCTCAAGATGATCAGAACGAATAAGTTCCCACAGGATCCTGGCCCGATTGGTATTTTCGATTCGGGTTATGGAGGTCTTACAATACTGCGGCAAATACGTTTGTTAATGCCGCAGTACGACTATCTGTATTTGGGTGATAATGCCAGGGCCCCATACGGAACGCGTTCTTTTGACATAGTTTATGAATTTACCTTGCAGGCAGTACGGTATCTCTTTGAACAAGGTTGCCACTTGGTAATTCTGGGCTGTAATACGGCTTCGGCGAAAGCCCTGCGTAGCATACAGCAAAACGACCTTCCAAAGATGGATCCGCAACGTCGGGTGCTGGGAGTGATTCGCCCCACGGTCGAGGTTGTCGGCACTATTTCCAAGAGCCGCCATGTGGGTATCATGGCTACTTCGGGTACTGTACGTAGTGCTACATACGAGTTGGAAATTGCCAAACTGCATCCTGACATCCAAGTTACAGGCGAGGCCTGCCCGATGTGGGTGCCATTGGTGGAAAATGACGAGTATGACAGTCCTGGCGCAGACTATTTTGTAAAGAAGAATATTGATAATCTGTTTGGACGGGACCCTCAGATTGACAGTGTAATTCTAGGTTGTACTCATTATCCGCTGTTGATGAACAAGATTAGCAGATACATGCCTTCTGGTGTACACGTCATTGAGCAAGGTTTTTATGTGGCAGACAGTTTACGTGACTACCTGAATCGTCATCCCGAGATGGGGGCGCAAGTCACTTGTGGAGGTACAACCCGTTTTCTGACCACAGAACAGGCTGAGGCTTTCCAGAGTAATGCCGCGGCTTTTATGAGTGAACCGCTTACTGCAAAAAGAGTATATTTGGAATAAATGAATAAGGTAAAGAAGATAGTTAACAAAGACGAGACAAGGCAGTTCGTCCGTTTCTGCATTGTGGGTGGAACATGTGCCTTGATTGATGCTGCAATATTCTATATTGTGCGTCTTTTTGCACCATATCAGGTGGCACTTATCTCTGGCTACCTCATCTCGCTTAGTGTTAATTATTTCCTTACCATATATTGGACTTTCAGGACTACTCCATCGGTTCATAATTTAGTAGGAGTCATCGGTGCACACATGTTTAATCTCTTCGTGGTACGCATGGGATTGATGTGGTTGTTTGTAGAAGTATTCGATATGGATGATTCCGTCGCTTATATACCAATGGCTATTATCAGTGCCGTAACAAACTTCCTGATAATACGCACAGTAGTGAGAAAAACCGAATAAAAGTCAATAGTTAATTCTATTATCTTCAGAATCTTTTGAAGGCTCCCTTTCGTAAATCAGCATACGTTGGTTTACCGTGACAGGTTTCATGATATGTTTAAGCAACACGCGAGGGTAAGTAAGGTTCCAAAGGAACTTCAGGGGCGTGGTTATTAAACGATAGCGGAACAATTCTTCCTTGTCGTAGATGCAACGATAGTTGTCAGGTATAGGAACATCGTAGTACTTATGGCAGGTTATGATAGCTCCGATTTCACGTACCAGATAGCGTACCTTACCGGAAGCAACCAAGTCGGCCTGTTCCTTACGTATTTCCGGATCAAGAATGCTGGACATAAAGTAATTCTTGTTAGGGGGCAGATGCCGCGTGTGCTGGTAAATTCCTGTATCGTACGAACTGAAGGTAAGCACTTCGCTATCGTCGCTCTCGTTGGCATTTATTATTTCGGCCATTTCAAGAACGCAACGGGGGAATGTTCCGTTCAAGAGCGTAACGATATTCCAGTTGGTGGCGGCGGATACAAAGGCTATCATTCCCAGAATGATGTATGTACGTAACGTAGGTATGTGGTTTCTGAAGAAATAAATTAATAGTGGTGCAAATACGTACATCAGCAGTACGTAGTAGAATTGTACAGTCATAGTGGCGAATGAAAGCAAAAGGATACCGAATGTGCCTAATATAAGCAGTTTAATTTCCCATCGTGTACGGGCAAAGAAGATAGGCAGTACAAATACGGTCCAGATAGAAAGCTTAACAAGCGGGAACCACCAGAAGTCGGGCTCGCCATTGGTGGCGGTACCGTGATACTGGAAAAGGTTAACCATAAAATACGCATCAAAGAGGGCCCCGAATGTTCCGTGTGTAATGAAATATGCCAGAACGGGGATGGTTGCCAGTACATAACCGAAACATACAAATCGGATGGTACGCCGGAAATCCTTAAACTGTTGGTGTTTCCATGCAATATAGGCAAGGGCAAGCGTGCCTCCGACATAGAAGAACAGAATATTGAACTTTGTCCAAAAGATAAGGCCTAATCCCACTCCCATGATAAGTGACTGCCACCAAAGCGGAGTTTGGCGGTTTCTGACAAAGCGGAGCATGAAGTACAGACAATGTGCCAGAATAGGTAACGAAAATTCCTCGACGCTATCGCCAAAATAGAAAAAGTCCGAAGAGAGCGTAAGCCAACCCAGGAGGTAGGTCAGCGGCAATACTATTTTAGAAGAAGTGAAAAGGCGCATGGTACGTAGCGAGTACCACATAAAGAAGAAACTGCAGATAATCTCTATTATATAGATACCGATAAAACTGTTGCGTGACAATATGGCTGCCATCTCGTGCATGAGGTACAGAACGGGCCCCTTGTGGTCGAATATATCTACGTAAAGTTCCTTGCCGCTTAGCATGGCATTGCCTATGGTCATATACACGTTGGCATCGTCCCACGGATTAAGCGGGTACAGAAAAGAACATGTACTGAACAATGTGGATATGAGTACTGCGAAAAGGAACAGGAATAGCGGCTCGTGACAGTCCGTTTGCTTCATAAAATACATTATTATTAATATTCGCCGGCAAAATTACATTATTATTCTGATTCAACCGTTATATCTGTTAAAAAAATCAACAAGAGTGGAAGTTTTTGGACTTGTTTTTGCCATTTTCGGAAAAAGAAGATACCTTTGTGGGTGAGAATGAAAAAGCTGTAAAAACAGTCTGCTATAACGAGAATAGGAAACAGATATGAGATTGTTATTTGTTATAATGTTGTTATCTTGCCTTATTTCTTGTACTTCAAGGGATAGGAAAGTCAGGATTGTGGCCTCGAAAGGTTTGCCAAGCGAACTCCTTTTGGTGGTCGATGACAAAATCTGGCAAAGCGATATAGCAGATTCGTTAAAGGAGATAACCCAGGGTTCTGTTCCCGGGCTGATGCGTCATGAGCCCTATTTCCAAACTGTCAGGATATCTTCGCGCCATTATACGCAGACATACACGACGTTCCACAGTAAACTCTTTGTACATTTGGATGGCAACTTGAAGTGTGCTATGGTGGGTGTTTCCAGAGACGTTGTGGCAAAGCCCCAGATAGAAGTGACGGTATCAGCCCCCAATTTGGAATCGTTACGCGAGTTCCTCTCGGAAAAAGCTATGTATATTCGCGGCATAATAGATGATGCGCAGATTGAGATGCGTGCGGCAGAAATGCGTAAACATTATAACAGGGATTTGTCCCAGAGGTTTGCATCTATGTTGGGGTACGGCCTGAAAGTTCCCAGGCAGATCAGGGCCAGCAAAATAGGAAAGAATTTTGTCTGGGCGGGGACAAATCTGAATGAAAAAGACCTGAATATTGTCCTCTATACATTACCATGGGATGGCAAGGATATTTCAGATACAGAGTATTTTGTGGCTTGCCGTGATTCCGTAATGCGTGAGAATATCCCCGGGAGCAGACCGGACCAGTGGATGCAGACGACAAAGATTGACGGTTCTCCTGTTCTGTTTCCCAATATGCGTGATATTGGTGAACAGAGAGTTTACGAGGTACGTGGACTGTGGGAGATGAGAAATGGTGCACTGGGCGGACCTTTCGTTTCGCAGACAAGGGTTGATTCAGCAAATAGCAAGATAATTGTCACCGAGGGGTTCGTGTATTCACCCTCAACGGATAAGCGCGATTTGCTACGTACTTTGGAGGCGTCATTAAGAACATTGTATAAGACAGACAAACAGAAATGAAACCAATATATTTGTTCCTTTTTGGTATAATGAGTGCAGCGACTCTGCATGCACAGCCTCGCTTTGTTCCAGAGGCGGAGATAAAGAAACTGGGCGAGGTGGAATTCCAGCAACCCAAGCGGGTGGTGTTTAGCTTTGTTAATAAAGGAAATCAGCCTCTTACGATTTCTTCTGCAAAAGCTTCTTGTGGCTGTATGGATGTTTCTTATCCCAAAGATGCTGTTCCTGCAGGTGGGAGCGGCGAGATAGCGGTGGTTTATGATGCCAGCACATTGGGAACTTTCTTTAAGGAAGTGGAAGTGATGACAAATGCATCCGAGTCTCCCGTATATCTGGGGATGCAAGGCACTGTAGTTACAGAAGTTCAGAATGTTGACGATGATTATCCGATAGATTTGGGAAATGTTCAGATACAGACCAACTATCTGGAGTTCGACGATGTACATAAAGGTGAACGCCCTGTGGTAGAAGTGGCATTGATAAATAAGGAACATACCGCTTTCCGACCGAAACTCATGCATTTGCCTGCCTATCTTTCAGCGGAGTATATCCCGGAGAATGTGCCTGCGGGAAAGAAGGGACTCATTAAGTTGACGTTGGATAGCGACAAGTTGTTGCAGCTGGGACTAAACAAGACATCGGTGTATTTCTCCCGTTATTTGGGCGACAAGATAAATGAAGCCAATGAGATTCAGATTTCTGCCATTTTGCTGCCTGATTTTTCGAAGATGACAGATGAGGAGAGAAAAAATGCTCCTGAATTATATCTTGCAGAACCTTCTATAGAATTCGGTCCTTTGACAGGAAAGTCAAAGCTAACCCGTACGCTCCTTCTCTTTAACAGGGGAAAAAGCAATTTGCGCATTGAACAGGTGCAAGTCTTTAATAAGGCCGTTTCCGTAAGTTTAGGGAACAGAGAGCTGAAACCCGGAGCAAGTACGAAGTTAAAGGTAAGTGTAACACCGAAATACCTGAAGCGTGAAAAATGGCGTCCAAGGGTTTTACTGATAACCAACGACCCTTCAAAGCCAAAGACAGTTATTAACATCGATGTAAAACAATAAAGCATTAGATATGGAGCATCCCGAAAACAGTCCAGAGTATGAAGGCCTGACCGTTAATAGTGGCGTGGGGCCTGTTTCTATAGTCAATCCTTATCTGAAACGTGGCCGGTTTGCACGTCACCAGCTGACGGCAGGAGATTACGTGGAAGGAATCTTACGAGGCAATGTCTCGATATTGGGTCAGGCTGTCACGCTTGTCGAGAGTACGAACCCCTCTCATCAGTCTATTGCCCAGGAAGTAATAGAGAAATGTTTACCCTATTCCGGAAATAGTGTCAGGGTGGGCATCAGTGGAGTTCCCGGGGCAGGAAAGAGTACAAGTATAGATGAATTTGGCATACACGTGCTGAAAGAGTATGGCGGAAGGTTGGCTGTATTGGCTATAGACCCCAGCAGTGAGCGTTCCAAAGGAAGTATATTGGGTGACAAGACCCGAATGGAGAAACTTTCTGTTCATCCGGATTCATTCATTCGTCCCAGTCCCTCGGCTGGAAGCTTGGGTGGTGTTGCCAGGAAGACACGCGAAACGATTGTCCTATGTGAAGCTGCAGGATTCGATAAGATTTTCGTAGAGACAGTCGGAGTGGGGCAAAGTGAGACAGCCTGTCATTCTATGGTTGATTTTTTCCTGCTCATCCAGTTGGCTGGTACAGGCGACGAATTGCAGGGAATCAAACGAGGCATTATGGAAATGGCAGACGGTATCGTCATTAATAAATGCGACGGTAACAATGTGGACAAATGCCAGTTAGCTGCCACACAGTTCCGAAATGCCCTGCAATTGTTCCCTATGCCAGATAGCGGATGGCAGCCAAAGGTTCTTACTTACAGTGGCTTCTATGCGTTGGGAATCAAGGAGATTTGGGATATGATATATGAATATATAGACTATGTTAAGAAGAACGGATACTTTGAGTACCGTCGTGCTGAACAGTCAAAATATTGGATGTACGAGAGTATAAATGAGCAGTTGCGTAACAATTTCTATCAGAATCCCACAATAGCAGACATGTTACTGGCTGCTGAAAAGAGTGTGTTAGAGGGAAGGCGGTCGTCATTTATTGCTGCCAAGCAACTCCTCGATTCTTATTTTGCACTCCTCCATTAGCCATTTAGGGGTGCTCGTAGCCCCACATATACCAACAGAATTACAATCTTGCAGCCAACGAAGGTCAATTTCGTTGGCTGTATCTATCATATAAGATTGGGGGTTTGCGTCCTTGCATTCCTTGAATAACACCTTCCCGTTACTGCTTTTCTTCCCACAAACAAAAAGTACAACGTCATGCTTGTTGGCAAACTCTCTGATGTTAGGCATTCTGTTTGCCACTTGTCGGCAGATGGTGTCGTAGAAGGTAAACGTGGCATTGCTGCCAATGTGCTGCTTTATGTATTCAACAATGCGCCTGAACTCATCAAGGGGCTTGGTTGTCTGTGAGTACAGACAGATATCTTTATGGTAATCCAGTTTGTGAAGGTCTTCTGTCGACTCAATGACAATGGCCGTACCTTCTGTCTGTCCTACCAAGCCAAGTACTTCAGCATGACCGTTTTTGCCAAAGATGACAATCTGCTTCTTGTGCTCAAGGTCTGTGTTGTACTCTTTTTTGATACGTTCCTGAAGATGCAGTACAACGGGACACGTGGCATCTATAATCTCTATTTCGTTCTTTTGGGCAAGGAGGTAAGTAGAAGGTGGCTCTCCATGTGCCCTCAGCAGGACTTTAGATTTCTGAATGCCTTTCAGTTCTTCGTGATTGATGGCGGTAAGACCCAAACGCTGCAAGCGGTCGCACTCCTTCCCGTTATGGACAATGTCGCCCAGACAGAACAGGCGACCGTCTTTTTTCAGTTCTTCCTCAGCTTTTCCTATGGCGCGTGTTACACCGAAACAAAAGCCCGATCCGTGGTCAATCTCGATGTTCATCCTGCTGTTACGCGTTGGAATTGAGCCAGCAGCCATTCCTTTTGTTCGGGAATAGTCATGTGGCTGTTGTCCAAGACAATAGCGTCCTCGGCTTTCCTGAGTGGACTGACGGCACGTGTACTGTCTATCCTGTCGCGTTCGCGTATATTGGTAAGAATCTCCTCCATATTGCATTTTTCCCCTTTGGCGATCAGTTCGTCATATCTTCTCTGTGCTCGAATCTCATCGCTTGCCGTCACAAATATTTTCAATTCTGCATTGGGGAAAACAACGGTACCGATGTCTCTGCCATCCATGATAACGCCTTTTGCCTCTCCCATTAGTCTTTGCAGGTCAACCATTGCCTCTCTGACAAAATCCAGTGCGGCAACATAGCTCACTTTTCCGGAAACTTCTAAGGTGCGTATCTTGTTTTCTACGCAGATGCCGTTCAGATATGTATCGGGCCTGCCTGTGGCAGGATTCAGCTGAAAAGTTATGGAGATATCGTTCATGCGTTTTTTTAGCTCCTCTGTGTTGATGACCTCATCCTTGATGAGTCCGTTCTGCAAACAGAAAAGTGTTACAGCTCTGTACATGGCTCCTGTGTCTATGTACACATATCCAATCTCTTTTGCCAAATCTTTTGCCATCGTACTCTTACCGCACGAAGAGTGCCCGTCAATGGCTATTGTTATCTTGTTCATAATAAAATACGTAGTTTATTCTTTATCTGATTTCTGAAAACTATATGCAAAGTTAAGTGAAAGAGTAGGAGCCCCGATGTGGTATTTCGCGTAGGCAATTCCTACCTTCAGTTTCTTGAGGTTGACACCTGCGCCGAACGAGAGTCCTGCAGCATGTGAACTGCCGGCTGCCTGCATTTCGAAGGCTCGTCGGAAATTAAATCCGGCACAAATATATATAATAGGAATAGGGTAAGCGTCAACGCCAATCTCAAAGTGGTTGGTAAAGATTCGTCCCCCGCTAACCTGACCGTCTGAAGAGAAATAGTCACTCTGGCTCCAATGGGTCAGGTCCACCATTGTTACGGATATGTCGATAGGGGCGTGTCCAAGTCCTTTGGTAAAACCTATTCGCATATCAAAGGGCAGCCGTTCTCCAACGTTGCCGAACCTCTTTACCTGACCACCGATATTCCTGGCAACGGCAGAAATGGAAAAGTTTTTTTCTTCCCAAAAGTAATTTAAACCAAGATCTACAGCAAGGGCGCAAGACGAGAATTCACCGTAATGAGAGTAAATAATCTTTCCTGTGGCTCCTCCCGACAATCTTTCTGTAAGCATATAGCTATATTGCCCGCCTATGCAAAAGTCCAAAGGCTTCATGTCTCCTAAGATTTCTCCTGCCAGATTTGTCTCTTTCATGGAACCGTAACCCACAAATTGGGCATAAACGCCCCATGTTCCTCTGCTGCCAGCTGTTTGGGCGTAGGCAGCACCACCAGCCTTACATCCTTGCATATACGACATGAAATTAACGCCAACACTCTTGTCGCTTATGTTGGAGAGCAATGCAGGATTTGCGGCTGCAGTGTGGATCTCATCTTGTACCAGTGATATGTTTTTGCCACCTAATCCCACCATGTGTGAAGAACTGGGGAGGCTAAGAAAGTTGAAAATGCTGGTACTTTCCTGGCAGAATGATTCCGCTTGCACTAAAAATAATGCCAAAATAAGTGGAAGTATATGCTTCTTTGTCATTTGTTTTCGTAATTTGCGCTCAAAGTTAGTGCATTTTCTGTCAATATTGTCCAATTATGGCACAAAAATTAAATTGAATCCAAAAAAATATACTTGATAGATGCGTGGAATAAAAAAAATGTGCTAAATTTGCCCCAAATAGATACCATTTCGACTAAAAACAAGAAAAATAAATATTATGGATGCTAACAAAACTGTGAACGAAGAACTGCAGGGGCAGAAATCCACCAATATCCTTATTGGTTACGTATTGTCCTTGGCTCTTATGTTTGTTGCCTTCGAGTACACCCAGCGTGAGGTGAAAGTTGTTGAAGAAGGCAAGATTTACGATTTCAAAATGGAAGAGGATATGATTCCTATCACACATCAGGAAGAGATGATGGCACCTCCCCCAGCTGCTGCTCCAACCGTAATGGAGGTTATCAACGAGGTTGAGGATGATACCGAACTTCCCGAGGAGGAGATTCAGACTGCCGAGGAAGTTAATCAGGCTATCACCACCGTTGTGGGAACAGGTGCTCCCACAGCAGTTGTTTCCGGTCCGGTAGGTCCTGTTGTTGAAGCTGACGATGATGATCGAATTTTTGATGTTGTAGAAGAAAATGCTCAGTTCCCTGGCGGTGACGAGGCATGTATGAAGTGGTTGCAGGAGCATATCAAGTATCCTCAGATCTGTATCGAGCAGAATGTGCAGGGGCGTGTTCAGGTAGGCTTTGTTGTCAACCGTGACGGAAGTATTGTTGATGTGAAGATATTACGTTCTCCCGATCCAAACTTATCTAAGGAGGCTGAGCGCGTAGTAAAGATGATGCCTAAGTGGAAGCCCGCAAGACAGGGAAACAAGACTGTTCGTTCTCGTTTCAACCTTCCTGTTAATTTCCGTTTGAGCTAATGCGATAGTTAAATAGATGTAAGGCTGCTCTCCTTCTGGGTGGGCAGCCTTGTTTTTCCATATCAATTTGTAAATATATATATTTTAATGTATAGCAGTAGTGAACTTATGCAGATGGTAAACAATACCATCATGATGTTACCTTACGACAGGAAACCCTTTGCTCTGTATGACCCTATCAAATACGTCTTGTCGTTGGGGGGGAAACGCTTGCGTCCTGTATTAATGCTGATGGCCTACAATATGTACAGGGATGATGTTGAAAGTATTCTGATGCCTGCCGTTGCCATAGAGACTTATCATAATTTTACTCTTCTTCATGACGATCTTATGGACCGTGCAGATGTTCGTAGGGGGAAACCTTGTGTACATAAGAAATGGAACGAGAATGCGGCCATTCTGAGTGGTGATAATATGTTGGTGCTGGCTTTTTACCGTATGCTCCAGTGCGATGAGAAATACATGCCGGCTGTTCTGCGTTTGTTTACGGAAACAGCTCTTGAGATTGATGAAGGGCAGCAGTATGATATTGACTTTGAAAGTCGTTCTGACGTCACCGAAGCTGAATATATAGAAATGATACGCTTGAAAACCTCTGTTCTTTTGGCTTGTGCACTCAAAATCGGAGCTATCTTGGGTGGTGCTTCAGACCAAGATGCTGAGGCATTGTATGAGTTCGGAGAAAAGTTGGGACTTGCCTTCCAACTGCAGGATGATTACCTGGATGTATATGGAGATTTCAAGACATTCGGAAAGCAAATAGGCGGCGATATCATGTGCAACAAGAAAACTTATATGCTTATTAATGCCCATTTGCTGGCCAACGAAGAACAAGCCCGCGAACTGCATTCATGGCTGAATAAGGAGAATCCCCTGAGAGAAGAAAAGGTAGCGGCTGTTACCCGTCTTTATAATGAGATTGGTGTCCCGGAGCTGGTTAGTAATAAAATAAATCAGTATTATCTGGAAGCAGCCCAGGCCTTATTGCGTGTTTCCTTGCCTCAGGAGCGTACCGCAGTACTTTGGGATTATGCCCAGTCTATGCTTAACCGTAAGTCATGACAGACACGCATAGTCATATTTATGAGCCTGAGTTTGACGAGGATCGTGAACTTGTCGTCCAAAGGGCCCGGCAGGCAGGTGTTGAGCGTATTTTGCTACCAAACATCAATGAGGCATCCATAGGTCCCATGCTTTCCCTCTGTGATTTGTACCCGGGCTACTGCTATCCCATGATGGGCTTACATCCCGAAGATGTTGCCGATGATTATTCAGAAGTCCTGGACAAGATGGAAGAACTGCTGAAAGACCCATCCCATCCTTATATTGCTATAGGAGAAGTCGGTCTTGATTTTTATTGGGATGCCAGTCGTTCCCGACAACAGATAGATGCTTTTACCCGACAGATAGAGTGGGCTGTCCGGTACAGGCTTCCCCTGATGATTCATTCCCGTTCTGCGCATGCCGAGTTGGTGCGGTCCATTCGTCCGTACGTTTCAGAGGGACTGTCCGGAGTTTTCCATTGTTTCGGTGGAACGCTTGATGAGGCCCGGGAATTGCTCTCTTTCGAAGGTTTTATGTTGGGCATCGGAGGAGTTGCAACATTCAAGAAATCCCCATTGCCGGAAATCTTGCAATCTGTTCCTCTTCAGCGTATCGTTTTGGAAACAGACTCTCCTTATCTTGCTCCTGTTCCGTATCGTGGAAAGCGAAACGAACCGGCTTATGTTGCAGAAATAATGCAGAAAATGGCATGTATATATAATGTATTGCCCGAAGAAGTGGAAAAGGTAACCAATGCTAATGTAAAACGTGTTTTTTTGCGTGTAAAATAGTATTCTTATGTGCAAATAGTTGAAAAAAACCACTTTACCCGAAAGTTTTTTGCAATAACATGTGGTAATGTTCAAAAAAAAAGATATTTTTGTAACCGAAAACGTATATATAGGCGCAGAATGATTGCGTTAGTGCCTATGGAGAGATGCTCGAGTGGCTGAAGAGGCACGCCTGGAAAGCGTGTATACGTCAAAAGCGTATCCGGGGTTCGAATCCCCGTCTCTCCGCAGGAGATAAAACGGGGTTCAAAGCCAGAAAGGCAGAAAGCCTTCGCGAGTCCCCGTCTCTCCGCAGGAGATAAATGACAAACCGATACCAAACGAAAATAATTTTAAGTAAAAAAAGTAATAACATTAATCAATTTAAACAAACACAAAATGAAAAAGTTATTTGCAATTGTTGCGATTGTAGCAGCATTTACTTTTGGAGTTACATCAGCTGTAATGGCTCAGGAAGACGTTGCTACTGAACAGGTAGATACCGCTGCTGTAGATACCGCTGCTGTAGAAGAAGAAGCTGAAGCAGAAACAACAGAAGCTGCTCCCGTTGTGGAGGAAGAGAGTGAAGGTATTTTTAAGACATTGAAGACGAAGTACATCGAGGGTGGTGCAGGCTTCATGTCATTGGTTGCTATCGCTTTGGTACTGGGTCTTGCATTCTGTATCGAGCGCGTTATCTATCTGTCTCTTGCACAGATTAATACCCGTAAGTTCACAAAGGACTTGGCTGCTAAGGTTGCTGCTGGTGATGTTAATGGTGCTATCGACTTCTGCAAGGGTACTCGCGGACCAGTAGCTCAGGTAAGCCGCAAGGCTATGGAGTGCTTGGCAAGTACAGACCGCAACGATATCGGTACCATCGAGAGTACTATCAACATGGAGGCTGAGGTTCAGGGCTCTTACCTCGAGCAGAACTGCTCATGGATTACCCTTTTCATTGCTATGGCTCCATCTCTCGGATTCTTGGGTACTGTAATCGGTATGGTTATGGCATTCGATGACATCCAGCGTGCAGGTGATATCAGTCCTACCGTTGTTGCCGGTGGTATGAAGGTGGCTTTGATTACCACTATCTTCGGTATCATCGTAGCCTTGATTCTGCAGGTGTTCTACAACTATATTCTGGCTAAGGTTGAATCTCTGACCAGTAATATGGAAGAGGCTGCACAGGAGTTGCTGACTATGTGCGTTCAGTCTGATAAGTGCAAAAAGTAATAACCGATTTTTAGAGAGAGAATTATGAAGATAGAGAAAATTTCCCAGATGGCGTTGTACATCTGCATTGGAATTATCTTGGTATCCTTCGCATTGTTCTTGACGATCGGCTATGATAATCCTGTGGGTGACAACAATGAGCCAATACTTACAGATATCATCATGTGGTTGATGTATCTGATGGTAATTGCAACAGCAGGACTTACTATTTGGTCAGGTTTCAGGGGTATGGCAAGCAGCAAGGGTACAGACGCTGCCGCTTCCACCGGTGTTCCTGGCGGTAAGGTTTCCCTCATCACTTGGGGCCTGTTCATTGTTTCAATGGTAATTGGTCTGGTATTAGGCTTAGGTGAGTCTGATTTCAAGGCTGCTGACGGCACTGTTACTACAGCCGGATGGGTTACTGTTGTAGATGCATTCTGTGTGTCTATCGGTATCCTTATCGTTGCTGCTGCTGCTGCCGTTATTGTTAGCATGACTGGCGTTCTTACCAAAAGCGCTATTAAAAAGTAACATCCTTAAAATAATGTAAGATATGGCAAAGAAGAAAAAGAAAATGCCTGGTCTGAACACCAGTTCAACGGCAGATATTTCTTTCATGTTGCTTATCTTCTTCCTGGTAACTACATCTATGGATACGGATATGGGTTTGGCCCGACACCTGCCCCAACCGCCAGATCCAGATCAGGAGGATGCTCAGGTTGACATCAAGGCAAGAAATATCTTGTATGTTCGCTTGAACTTCGAAGGTCAGTTATGGATAGAGGATGAGACCACCAGAGGCTATGCCGACATTAAAGAGTTACGTCAGCGTGTGAAAGAGTTCGTTAAGAATGAGCAGAACTATAGCAAATGGCCTGAGAAGCATGTGAAGATTCTTGATCATCTGGGTCGTTGCTATGTTACTGATAAGCATGTTATCTCTGTGCAGACTGACCGTGGAACCCCATACGATGCGTATTTCCAGGTTCAGAACGAGTTGGTAGCAGCATATTCTGAGTTACGTAATGAGTTGGCAAAAGAGAAGTTCGGACGTGAATACCAGTATTTGGATGATGAGATAAAGGAAGTCATCCGTAAGCAATATTATCCTCAGAACATTTCAGAGGCAGAACCTAAAAAGTATGGAGGAACCAAATAATGGCAGCAGGATTTAAGAGAAAAGAAGGTCGTGAGATGGTCGAGATGAATACATCATCTCTGCCCGACTTGATTTTTACCATCTTGTTCTTCTTTATGATGGTAACTACCATGCGTGAGGTAACACTCAAGGTTAAGTTTGTTGTTCCTCAGGGTACTGAATTGGAGAAACTGGAGAAGAAGTCTGCTGTATCATTCATCTACGTTGGTCCTCCAACAGATCAGCTTCGTGCTCAGATGGGTAGTGGCACACGTATTCAGCTGAATGACCGTTATGCCGAACCAAAGGAAATAATGGATTTCGTTGCTGCCGAGCGTCAGGGTATGCGGAATCAGACAGAGCAGGTTATCTCTATCAAGGCCGATAGGGGCACACAGATGGGTTACATAACCGATATCAAGGAAGTGTTGCGTAAGTCCTGGGCTCTTAGGATAAATTATTCAGCTTCTCGACGTAACTGATAAAACTCAGATATTCCTATAAAAAAGAGGTGACTTGTTTTCGTAAGTCACCTTTTTTTTGTACTTTTGCGTCCATAATAAAATGCCGCATTCTTTATGATAAGTATTATTGCAGCTGTAGCGCAGAATTTGGCTATAGGGTACGAGAATAAACTGCTCTATTGGCTGCCAAACGATTTGAAGCGTTTTAAGGCGCTCACCACAGGCCATACCATTATTATGGGTAGAAAGACCTTCGAGTCATTGCCGAAGGGTGCCCTGCCAAACAGACGTAATGTCGTGCTAACACGCTCACAGTCAACATTCCCGGGTGCAGAGGTTTACACCTCGCTACAAGACGCTTTGACTTCTTGTGCTTCGGAGGAAGATATTTACATCATTGGTGGTGCCAGTGTTTACAAGGAGGCACTGTCTCTTGCCGACCGCCTTTGCCTGACAGAGGTTCAGGATACCCCTGCCTTGGCCGATGCCTTTTTCCCACAGTTCTCGCACGAAGAGTGGAAGGAGACTTGGGTTGAAGAACATCAACCGGATGAGCGTCATACTCATCCTTACCGATTTGTAGATTATGTTAGGGCTTCTAACTCCAACAAATAGTAGGATTTACAAATCGCAGATAAATGGTAAATGATTAAATAGTCAATGGTAAATGAAACAATATCTCGACCTATTACAACGCATTCTTGATGAGGGACACAAGAAAGAAGACCGTACAGGAACGGGTACCATCAGTATTTTCGGACATCAGATGCGTTTCAATTTGGAGGAGGGCTTCCCCCTTCTCACCACCAAGAAGGTACATCTCAAGAGTATTATCTACGAATTGCTCTGGTTCTTGCAAGGGAATACAAATGCCCGTTGGCTGCAAGAACGAGGCGTTCGTATCTGGAACGAGTGGGCAGATCCCGAGACAGGCGACTTAGGACATATCTACGGCTACCAGTGGCGTTCATGGCCCGATTATGACGGTGGTTTCATCGATCAGATTCAGCAGGCTGTTGATACCATCAAGAAAGATCCTAATTGTCGTCGTATAATCGTCAGTTCCTGGAATGTGGCCGATCTGAAGAATATGAATCTGCCGCCCTGCCATGCTTTCTTCCAGTTCTATGTAGCAGACGGTAAGCTTAGCCTACAGCTTTATCAGCGCAGTGCCGACTGTTTCCTGGGTGTTCCCTTTAACATCGCCTCATACGCCCTTCTGTGTATGATGATGGCTCAGGTTTGCGGACTTAAACCAGGTGAGTTCATCCATACTACAGGTGACACGCATATCTATCTGAACCATTTGGATCAAGTACACCTGCAGTTGAGTCGTGAACCTCGCAAACTGCCCAAGATGATTATCAACCCAGAGGTGAAGAATATCTTCGATTTCAAGTACGAAGACTTCCAACTTCAGGATTACGACCCGTGGCCCGCCATTAAAGGCGTGGTAAGTGTATAAGGATGCAGTTGCCGCAGGATTTTGTCCGTATGATGCAAGAGCAGTATGGTAATGATACTGCAGGCTCCTTGTGCCATGCCCTTATGGAAACAGAGCCTGAAGTTTCTGTCCGACTTAATCCTCGCAAGGGAAAGTCCCTTATTATAAATAATAATGTACGCGCGGAGGCTGTGCCTTGGTGCCCCGATGCCTATTATCTGAGCGACCGTCCGGCTTTCACCTTCGATCCCCTGCTACATGCTGGTGCCTATTACGTGCAGGAAGCTTCCTCCATGTACATTGCGGAACTCCTCCGCAAGTATATGATTCAGGATTCAAGTTTCATGATTCATGATTCAAATAGCCAACAGGCAACTGTCAACTGTCAATGTTCACTCCCCCAAAGGGGGAGCGGGGAGGGGGCTCCCCTTGTTGCTTTAGACCTTTGTGCTGCCCCTGGCGGTAAGAGTACTTTGTTAGCGGGTATATTGCCCGAAGGTTCTGTGCTTGTCTGCAATGAGCCCATGCCCAAACGGGCACAGGTGCTATCAGAGAATATACAGAAATGGACACGCATGGCAGAAGGAGAATATCCGGTCCGCTGTTTTGTAACACAGAACTATCCTGCTGATTTTGCTGCTTTCTCTGATACTTTTGATTTGTTGGTGACCGATGTACCCTGCTCTGGTGAGGGGATGTTCCGTAAGGACGAGGTAGCCATAAAGGATTGGAACCTTGAGAATGTTGAACGCTGCTGGCAGCGTCAGCGCGAGATTATGCACGACATCTGGCATGTGCTCAAGCCCGGCGCTCTGCTTATCTACAGCACCTGTACCTTCAACCATTTCGAGGACGAAGACAATGTCCGTTGGATTTGCGATACCCTTGGAGGTGAACTCTTGGAGGAACGTCATTTTCTGCCCGGTCGCGATAGGGGAGAAGGCTTCTATTGTGCCGCCATCCGTAAAACAAGCCTCCCCCGTCCCCTCCCAAGGAGGGGTGAAGGATTAGGTCGTCTTGAGGATGTTTTTACCTCCTTGGGAGGGGGTAGAAGAGGCTGCACTCTCAATGTCCTTCCTCCCGCCTTCACTACAGACCCAGACACCCCTCGCGTGGAACTCAATTACAACGAGGCTTTGCAATACCTGCGTCGTGAAGCCGTCCGGGTTCCGGCACCAAGGGGGATGGTCCTGCTCTGTTATAAAGGCTATGTCCTTGGTCCTGGCAAGTGTGTTGGTAATCGCATCAATAATTTATATCCCGATCAGTGGCGTATTCGCACAACATATACCACTCCCTTCACTTTAGCTGATTAACTGACTTGTTGGTCTAAGTGCCTTATGTCATTTTGTGTAGTCAAAATGTCAATTATTTAAAGGCGCAAAGGCGTTAATACAGTATTTTTGCAGTATTAATCATATCATATTGTTTTTATTATGAAGAAAAAGGTTCTCTTTTCCGTATTGCTTTCTGTCAGTATGACCGTCTGTGCTCAGTCCCTTGAAAAGTGGAACGAGGGTTCCCCCTTAAGCCGTCCCTGCACATGGTGGCACTGGTTGGATTGTAACATTACCCGTGAAGGCATAACCGCCGACTTGGAGGCTATGAGTCGGGCCGGATACCACGAGGCCCAGATTTTCAACGTAGGATACGGTTATCCTGAAGGTACAGCCAAATACCTCTCTCCTGAGTGGTTGGAACTCTTCAAATGGGCAGCTATCGAGGCAAAGCGTTTGGGTATGGAACTATGCTTCCATAATGGTCCTGGCTGGTCCAGCAGTGGCGGTTTTTGGGTGAAGCCGGAACAAAGCATGCAGCGTGTTGTCTGGACAGAAACGCATCTGACGGGTTCCGGCAAGAAACAGACTATACGTTTGGAGCAACCTAAGGCACAGCATAACTGGTACAATGATATTGTTGTCCTGGCTTTCCCCCGGCCAATTTCCGACCGCAAGATTACTGATTATGTAATCAAAAGCCTTGGTTCCAACAGCTATCCCAATATCCTAATGCCCAAGCCTGAGGTCGTGAAGGATGAGGAGGTTGTCAGAATTTCCGATATTCAGAACCTCACCAACCTGATGGATGCAGACGGCAATCTTACTTGGCAGGCGCCAGTGGGAGAATGGATAGTTCTTCGTATGGGTCACACCACAACAGGGGAGAAAAGTCATCCCTCAACGGCTGCCACAGGTGGTGGACTCGAGGTGGACAAGATGAGTCGCAAGGCGCTCGACCAGTATTGGAAGGATGGTGTCCAACCTATTCTGGACTATTTGGGCCCGTTGGTTGGTACAGCCCTAACCAATTGCCTGGTGGATA
>Ga0256407_10003220_pt1 | contig 29465 bp, 15 predicted proteins | sample RumenRJG_04DNA_FD_193489 | JGI IMG/M metagenome (GOLD analysis project Ga0256407, IMG submission 193489) | Bovine rumen microbial communities from Lethbridge, Alberta, Canada - RJG_04 | ecosystem: Host-associated > Mammals > Digestive system > Stomach > Rumen | place: Canada: Alberta...
AGAAACTGACCATACTCCGTTCAAATCACTTGTTTTCAAATATGTTGGTTCTTGCTGCTGTTGTTCTGGACTGTCATTTATATTGTCATCGTCATCCTTTGAACAGGAAGTAACACACAAGGTAAAGAATGCTCCAAGGAGCATCATAATAGATAAATTCTTCATTGCATAAGTTGAGTGCTTATATGCCATTACTCATCGGCTTAATATAATTGGGTTGATAATTAGAAATCAAAGAAATCGTCACAATCAGAATCGCAGTCACAACTGTCGCTGCAATCATAATCATCATGGCAATAATAGTCATCATGATCCATGTAACCGTCATCATAGCCATCATTATAACCTTGGTCATAACTCCTGCTTGAATAATCAGAAGGATTGTTATTGCCCTGGTTGTTGTTTCTCAGGCTATTCAAAAAAGCTCCGAATAAAAGAAAATCAAGTAATCCCATAAGCGTACATTTTAAGTTTGGTGTGGCAAAGGTAGATTTTATCTGTGCAGTCTATCTGCATAGATAAAATAAAGTGTGTTTTTCTTGTTGTTTTTTTGCGAACAGACACAAAAAAAAGGAACAACTGACCTCTCGGTGAATTGCTCCTAACAGCGTTTGCTACTATTCGGCATCTAAACTTTATTATCTTAGCTGTCTTAAAAAATCAGTTAGTGAAATAGTTGTAATACCTAAACCATTAGCACGTGTCTGAAGAATATTGTCTGATGTAAGTATTATCGGGTTTTCTCCTTTATATTTTAATGCTACCGATAAGATCTGACAATCAGGATTGTTCTTGTCAAACCCAACAGGTAAAAGACTAATGTCTGCTTCCTCCATTTTAGAGAATTGTTTTGTAAAAGCAATATTGATATTCTTTGCTGCCGTATTAAGAGCATTCTTGTCAATATTGTTTTTTAATTTAAGCTTATCAAGCTCTTCCAATACTTTGGCAGGAATAATTACCTTGTATTTGTGCCCAATTTTATCAATTATGTTTGGACAGTTAACAAACACATTCGTATCAATTATATAAATATTATCTTTCCCATCTACAATTTCTTTACGTTTTTTCTCGAATTTGGAAAGGTCAATTTTACCTAATACATTTAAAGAAACGTTCCCTGCTGTAATATTCTTTGTACCATTGAATTCAACAAATTTGTCATCTTGGCATTTTAATAGATATTTCCGGACTTCTTCTTCCATATCCTTGCCCATCAATGATTTGTCCGCAACGATTATGGTGCAATATTGAGCACGAGATGTAGCAACATTAAAAAGTTCTTTCTCCAAAGAATATTTTAGCGATGCATTCGGTATAAAGAAAATACAATAGTCAACAGTAAGCCCTTGAACCCTATCAACTGTCTCTATTTTTACATTTTCTGGAATCTCGCTTTTTTTCGATTGAAGAATAAATTGTTTTTGAATTTGACGTATAGTAGGTCTGAACTTGGAAAGAACGGCAATCTTAGACTCATTGTCTTCAGATAAGATTTTCTCAACTAAATCTATAATTGAATTTATAGCTAAACTTGGAGTTTTATCTCCTGGCGCCAATTCCATTCCCCAAAATGTTGGCCCCCCATTTCTATTCATACATTCAATAGAGGATTTTATGGTTTGAACTTCCGAAACAGAATTGAGGTCGTTATTGTAAAAGATACCAGTACATGCAGCACCCCTTTCCGTTAGACGGAAAGTATCTTTTAACATATACGATGGATAAGAGAAATTTGTACACAAAGTGTTGAACCCTTTGACAATTGCCCCCCAGTTGTATCTATTAATCACGTCTTCGCCTGTTATAACTATTGGAGGTAATTGGTTTTGATCGCCAATCCAAATTATCTTACGTCCTAACTTCATTGAGGCGGCTATCATAGGAAATAATGCTTGACTTGCCTCGTCCATTATAACATAGTCAAAAGGTATTTCTATTGTTTCTTTTGCCCATGTGCTTGAAAGATAAAATGTTGCCAAAGAGAGATTGCCAGGTGCTGCATTACATACATTCTTTGAGTTTGATTGTAATTTTGGCACTTCTTTGCTTTCATCAACAGTCAAACTTGTTTTGGTGACCTTATGTGCTTCAAGAAACTCCTTTAGGTCTTTCTTCTTTGCAAGTTCTATTAGTGCTTGATTGGTTAACGCAGTAACTAACACACTTTTTCCTTGTTTTAGTAATTCTGCAGATAACGCGGCCATCCTATAAGTTTTACCAGTTCCGGGAGGTCCTTGAATTGCAACGCAATTATTTACTTGTAACTTTTGAGCAAGTAAAGCATTTAAATCTTCTTTAGATTCAACTTTCGTCGGATTCCAGTTGCTGTTTTCAGATGGTTCATAATCAAGAATTTGTTTAGTAACAGCATTGTTAGTGTCCCTGACAATAGCGATAAGGTTCATCAAGTATTCCAAAGGGGGATCGCTTGGTCCGAATGCGATAATCGGTTTTTCCTTCTCTAACATTTGGGCAAATTCCACACTTATATTCTTGATGCCAACTAAACAGAAGTTTGATTCATCGCTTTTAGACAGCCAAGCGCAAAGTGCTTCAGTGCAATCACGTTGATATTGCTTTCTTAGTTCAGCCCATGATAGCTCTCCCCAGTTTTTGTAACTTCCCATTTCATTGATGAAATACGAAGCAGTCCAGAAAGTGTTTTTTCTTGGCATATTGTCGTTTACTCTAACCTTAAAAACCACCATTCCGTTTTCTTGAAGTTTTATAAAACGACCTACAAACACATCACCACGCTCTTTCAAAACAATGGCTTTGGTCTCGACCAAACGAGCATATTCCCTCATCTGAGTCTCTAACTCAGTACTAAGAAAAGCTTCGTAATCTTTTCGTGTATACTTCATATTTTACAAATCATTATCATCAAACAATTCTTGGATACCTTCAGTCTTTGCATCCATACCAAAACCTTGTACTTGTGAGAATGTATTACGCTTTGGATCCTTAACAGCAAAAGTTGTCCTCTTTACATATTGGAATACTTTGCTGAGGGCAGCATAATAGTGTTTGGGAGTGTATTCTGTATCAAAGATCAAATTAACATTAGAATCTTTTGTAAAGAGATCCTCGCCAGAAACGCTATGCACATCATCACCATCCCATACCAGAAGTAAGTTTTTGCTATCTTGCGTTAAGAACTCAAAATCGGTTGCACTCAGATATATGTAACCGCCTTTAGCACTTTTAATCACAACATTAACAGGAACTCCATCTGGATCTTTAATTTTTCCTTCTATTTGATTGTATGAATGCCACCTACCATCATTATCCTCATTATCAAGAATCCAACCACTGCAATCATAACCAGATTTTACTAACTTGTCACGGACAACTTCTTCAGCTTCTTTATGAGCAAGAGCTTGTTCTTCTTGTGAAAGTTCTGGCCTTTCAATGACATCTTCTTTTAGCTCATCTTCTTTGGTTTTCGGTTTTTGGGTCTCATCATTTTTAGATGCCATCTCTTGTGGGGATTCGTCATTAATCCCATATTTTTTTAGAAGGGCTATCAGCCTTTCATTGTCCGCTTTTAGCAGAGCAATAGTATTGTCTTTTTCTTGTAATACTTCTTCTGTTACACTGACCTTTCCTTCGATACAAAGAATTCTGTAATCATCTTTATCTATGCCCGATTTTCCCTCTATTGCAATTTCATAAAGTAAAGAATCTATACTACAATTCCCATTGATATATAGTTTTCTCTCAGAAGAATTGTAATAATAATCTTTATCTTCATAATCTGTCATTCTGGTATTCTGATATGAGAGATACCATGGCATATTCCCTTTAAAGATATAGATGTACGGATAGTGATCCACTTTCCATGTTTCATAATCAGAAGAATCCCATTCAGTAGAGTTATTCTGAAGTTTTTCCATATCAATGAAACGATTGATATTGCTGTCTTTTCGATCAAAAATGTCAAGCAAGATAGCTCGCTGGTTTATCCCGTTGAAGGGACGATTATAGCCCTCGGCTTCTGTAAAGAATTTTAAACCCGCAAATGCGTCTGTGTCGCTTATCTCGTTCATAAAAGCAACTTGTTTATCAGCAAGGAATGATTTTCTAAAGACAATGGTCTTATGTGTTATATCTCTTAACCCATTATCAATAAGATATTGTTTCCTTTCCTCTACATTCTTGAACCATCTTTCAATAACCGGCTTAACTTGTTCATTAACAAAAATGAAATCATTGTCAATATATTTACCTTTTACTTCGTCTTTGATAGTACAAGTAAACGGTGCATCATTTAATGACACCTCATTAGACAAAAGAAAATCGAACAAACCAAATACAAATGATTCACTTTCCTGATTCAAATCTATCGTAGGAATTTCAGGATAACTCTTACTTTGTACATTTACCCATTGGCGTCTATAATTATTGTATTCGCTTTTGTTTTCATACCAATAATATACAGCCTTCCTGTAATAAATAGAGAATAAATATTGCTGATAATTCCCTTTTCCTGTAGGCCAATACCGCTGGTGTTTATCGGTCATTCCCAGGACTGAATTTAATTCGCTGAAAATTTCTGATTGAGGTTTGTTTTTTGCTACAAAGAACTTTTCAAGCCCACTTTTCGTTTCAAACAAAGATTTTATTTGTTCCATTGAGTTTGCTTGATCTTTGTATTGAGGGAGAAGTGTGGAAAGAGAAAATAGAACCTTCTTTGTTGTTCCATTTTGTCTATATTCACAGCTAACCTCATCTTTCATGGAGAACTGAGTTATACATTTATCTCCATAGAATATTTTGGATGAGAATTGAGTTGGGTCAGATAGTGTACTAAGAGCCAATTGCAATACTCTTGATTCAAGACTATCTTTCGCGTATTTCTTATCAGCATCCAAACTAATCTTGCTGATCTGATTTAAGTAAGCAGTCTTTGTAGTTGAATTAGAACCCTCTACTATATTAATTAAGTCGCTCAATTGTTCTTTAGTCGAACATTTCCCAATTAAAGCTCTTGTGTAGGCTTCGTCTGACCAGTTATACAACGAATACAAAGTGTCAATAGACACGTTGATGTTGGAAATGTTGGGCCAAATTACACTTTTGAATTCATCCTCGTCAGCAACTAAATAAGACTTCAAGTCTTCAGAATACTCATCCTGACGAATCATATATGGATTTAACCATTCTGGGGCATTTGCCCTATAAATTACCATGCCATTTAGAGCTGTGTTTACCCCGTTCATATTCTTGAACAGTTTCAAAGATTTAATAGAAGATTCACCTACACCTGTAAAATCTTTGAAAGCTTTAACCAATCTAATTCTATCGGATAAAGATTGGTTTGTGTTTTTCTCGCATGCTGTACAAATAGAAGTGAACATAGTTTGGTCTGGCCAAATGCAGGCAGACAAATATGGCCATAATACATCTTCTGTTCTGTAAGTTTTATCAGAACAAATAAAACCGAGGCTCTTAACAATATCTTTAACAGGATCTAAATGCTCCGTAATTATAATGCGTGTTGCCTTGTTTTTTGTCGCTTCATCTATAGAAATAAATTCTTTCCCAAATTGAATTATTGGCAGAGATTTTATTATGTTTGCACACTTCTCTTTATGTTCAATTAACCAATTAAAGAATTCCGTTTGTTTTTCTTCAGTAGAAGATTGATACCATGATATAAGTGTTTCATTACCAGACATCTTGGTAACAGCATTATCAATGGTAATCCTTTCAATTCCCTCAAAAATCTTATTGTCAAATACTGAGTGATTAATATCTTCAGAAGGAAGATGCTTCTCAGAATTTAGTATTTCAAGGAATTTATCCGCACCAATTATCTTGGAAAGTCCTGTCTTGTCTATAATAATTTCTTCCTGTTTTACAGCTTTTTTGTCTGTAACTTTTATGAAAGATTCGCTCTTTAACGCTTCAATGAAAGCTTTGTTAAAGAAAGGCGATAACGATAATGTTCCTGTTTCTTCCTCATTAAGCAAGTTTTTTGGAAGTATTTCAAGATAGGACGGAATGACGGTTGACAAAGAAGTTAACCAGTTAACTAATAATTTACCAATCTCGGAGAATAAATATTGATTCCATATCTTTTTGACATGGAGTTGCTCTCTATTTGCAGCTAATAAGAAATCTGCATTGACGATGAAGTTGAAGCCATAATCGTTAACAGAAGTTGGAAGATAAGCATAAAGTACGGAATTATCTATTTTTACGATTTTACCATCTTCGACCTTAGCAGCAAAACTGATTTGTGTCATGGTAGCCTTTTTCAGTTTCTCAGGCACGTTACGGTCATCTTGCAATGCATCTCTAATTTCTTGGGGAATAGTTATTGGATAGTCTTTTACAATCCACGAACTATCAACAATTCCGTCTTTTTCTATCCGCAAAATTTCACCATCTTGCGACTTTGAGATTTTTGTCCGAAGCTCACCTTCATCAAATTCTAAATTCGTCACATTCTTTAAGAAAAGAAGGAAGATAGGATGTGCGAAAATTTTGGCAATGGACATACGATAATCATTAAGATTATCTTCTTCAACTTCAAGAGATATTCCTACACGTTCTTTCCAGAATGTCTCATTTTCTTTTACTTCCTTTGGGTATCTGTATCTTTCCTGCCAAATAGGTTTAAGTTGCCATGGAATATTATTCATGTCAGAATCCCCATAAACAGGAGAAAATTTGTCAAAAGCGAAGGAATAGTTACCAGAGTTTATGATAACAGTATCAGAGCCTGTAAATACGGATTTGAAACCAATGCCCTTATAACCGATTTTCTCTTTATCTTTTCTTTTTGTACTATCTCCAATGCTACATATGCTATCAACGTCATCGGTGTCAAAGACTCTACCATTGTGCATAAATAGGAGGTGTTCTTTAAGTAATTGCAATATCACAGATACAGATTGACCTTCTTCTGGCTGGTCATCTGCGTTCTGTAATAATTCATACACAAATCGATCATCTGCATTTGAATACAAGTCATCCATAATATTATGAAGAGCATTTACTGTATTCTTTGCATCACGTTCTGTAAATCCTGTATCTTTGAATATTTTACGAATTTGAGCCTCACGAGATAGTTTGTCTTTAAGATTCGTGGATGGAAGTCCAAACTTAGTGTCTGATAATGTTATGATAAAGGGATTCTTATCTCTAAATTTCTTAGGGGACAACTTAACACTAATCCGCCAGATATCTTGTTTTTCAAGTTTATCATTGCATGCAGTCCACAATTTTACTTTACCAAGACCAAATGGATAATACAAAATATCACCTTCGGTATTGCGGACGTCTTCAAAATATGCAAAGTCATTTCCTTTCTTGTCTTTATGATCTGCCTTTTTATATGTTCCAATCATTGTAAATACGCCTTTTTCATCTGGCGTTATATTCCAATAACTGGACAAGAATTCCAACACTTCGCTATCTGAACGAGTCTTGAACTCTGCTATCTGTTCTTCAAACCATCTGTTTCTCATAACTAAGCATTTTTAGTTTTCATGTAAGTTACCATAAACTCCTTGCATTTGCGTTTATCCTGACGTAACGCCTCGATTGAATACGGATTATACTTTTCAAACATATCAAGTCCACGTCCCAATGTGATAGTCCATCCTGTATCGGTCTTAATACATCTGTCGTGGAAATCACGGAGCTTATAATCAAATTCAATACCATAGCCAGCAAGGTCATCCTTGATGTCATCCAATTTATCAATCAAGTCTGGAATCTTCTCCTCTTCTTCATTAGTGAACAAATGAAGCTTCAAATCATCAACAGGACGAGTCTCAATAAGCATGGTAACGAACTCCATGAAATTCTTAATCTGCCAAGGAGCACGAATATACGGATCTTCCACAGTTATCTCTGTCGCTTCAGCCAGATAGGTCGCAAAAAGCTTTTTGTAATTTACCCCTGTTTGTCCCATACGGAAAGATAGGTTCTTTTCCTGAAGAATTGGAATGCGAGGACGTTTTCCGTCTCCGCCTTCAGTTTGAGGCATTCCTTGATTCATGGCCTGAGTATCACCATCATTCAGTTCTGCCTCTTCTGGATTCTCAGCAACATTAGTTGGGAAGAGGTGTGCATTGCTAACTCTTTCAAGAGTATCAACTTTGATTTCCATACCAGTCTTCATGTTGATATACTTAAATACTGCTGGTTCTGCTTTGAAAGTTTCATCTACTACATAGAGTTGGTCTTTCACTCTCTTGCGACATTCAGCCGCAAAATCAATTATCTCATATGCTTCCTCATCCGTCATTTTCCCGTCTGGATATAGAAGTTTCATCATGCCAGAGAATGTCTTTCTGATTGCTAAATGGTCTCGTTCCGATAGTGTTCCGTCAAATTTAGCATACTCCTTCAGGACAGATGTCCTGTCATCATTGCGCATGGCATGAAGAACTGCTGCAACATAGTCCGTGATTAGGCCATAACCTTTGGAGAAACTATCTTTCTTCAGCATTTTTATTTCCCATCCTGGATTGTATAAATGAATACGGTCGAGGAAGGCACCTTTGATGAATGATGTTGGAATTGACTCAAACAGATGGCTGTTTTTAAGCATATATGGTACTGTGTGCTTTGTGTTGCCGACGAATACCATAGAAGCAGATGCTTCGTGGGTAGCCTTACCACGGTTGAATGACTTGTTGGCAAGATAGTTTTGCATAGTATCTATCAGCACTGCATCAACGGAACGACCTTTCTGTTGCTCAAACTCATCCCATGCCACAACATCCCAATAGCCAACCAGTCCAAGGATTTCCTTGTTGCCACTCATCTTGACGAAAAGACGAGCTGATGTTACATCGCCACCGCTTACCAACACACCGTAAGGTGACAGTTCCTGGAACACATGGCTCTTACCTGTACCTTTCGGACCAAGTTCCATGAAGTTGAAGTTGTTTTCTACATGTGGCAGCAAACGAGCCAATGTAATGAACTTCTCACGACGGTTCATGTGTTCTGGATTCAAACCAACAGTGTGCATCAAGAAATCAAGCCATTCTTCAGTGGTGAAGTTCTTACGTTGGTCAATATATTCGTCAAGGTCTATATTCGAAATCTGAATGGGCTTCAGATTCTGAATTTCCCAGCGCACCTTTACATCTTCACCTGAAATATAACCTATGGTAACAATGCACCAAACACCATTGCCGGAAAGGAGTTTGGGATTCTTGCGCACATATTCGGTTCCAATAGGTACTCCAGAAAGACCTAAGTTGGAAAAAGTCGCATTATAGGCATCACTCTTCTCATTAAGAATGACAGTCACCTTATCAATGATACGGTGCTTTCCATTCTCACGAATTACACCTTTAACCGATTCTGCCTCTGCTCGATGAACATAATTGTTCTGGATAACTTGTTTTACTTTCTCCAATCCAATTTCTATGGCCTCTTCATCGTCAGTGGCACAATACTGTCCTAACAGATACTCCAGCACATAGGTTGGAACTGGGAGTCCGCCTTTAACTTGAAAGGCGAGATCTTTTCTAACCACTTTGCCAATAAAGGCATCCATAATTTTCTGCTGTAATGTCATATCTTCGAGTATTAAAAATCTTGTTCTATCATTGTATTATTTTTTACCGTCTCTTTTATCAGCGGATTCAATTTGTCGTCTACATCATAGATGCGAAGCTGAAGTACGCTTGAAGAGACTGATTTGTTCAAATTCAAAGTCACCTCAAACACGCGGTTATTGAGATTGGCTGCATCTGGACTATTCAGTAATATTTCTTTTTCCGCAGTAACAGGCTCATCACCGTTGAATACTTGACATATCACTCTTCGTTCCATCACCGTCATTGATACTGCCTCTGATTGAATAATTTGGAATTTTAGGCGACTGCTTACCATATTCAAATTATGGCTCATCAAAGATATATTAACTTTATCAGTCTTTTGTCCTTTACCCTTATGTCCAATGATAACAGGTATCAATAATTCTTGTAGTGTCGCTCCGCCATGCGCAAAGTTGTAGCCACCAGGGGCAGCCAGTCTATTTGTTCCAATAGGTACAGCAACAAATGTAGGAGTTGACACGGTTATGCCAGAGACTTTATTGAGTGGGAACTTTACAATCCCATCCACCTCTTCGGATGACTTAGTAATATAATATCGAGTCTTCTTTTCTTCACAAGACTCAGATATACTGTGCTTGTCCTTTTCCTCAAAAACTTGGTCATTATAGATGAAACCATGATCTGAGGTCACAACTATGTTAGTAACATTCCATGATGCCATTACACGAGGTATCAGGATAGCCAGTTCTTCTATAGCTTTCTTACATGCAGATATTACTTCGAATGGACTCTGAGAATGGCTGGCTCTATCAATGGTGTCGTGGAACACATAAACTAAAGGATATTGCTTAAATATCTCGCGTTTACTTTGTACAGGACCGTTCATCAATTCTTCATAAGTGATACAGAACGATTTCTCCTTATATCTTCTCACATGAGCAGTCCTGCTGTCAATTGTAGAAAGCACATTGTCGTCAACAGCCATTTCGTTACCTTGTAGTGTCAAAGAATGGTGGGGTAGCATTGATGTCTTGCAATACTTTGTTTCCGTTGGTAACATAGCTCTTCTCACATACAAGCCTAAATCGTGATCAGTTGACTTCTTTGCTAATTCTTGCATGAGTTCAGCAGCTACCTCATATCGTAGAGCATCAGAAATAATAATTACTTGACTGTCAGGAGTCGCTTCTTCCTGATACAGATTCTCCTGTTTCCCAATAGTCAGGCTGTCAAACATGTCACCACGTTCTTTCACACAAGTCAGCCATTCCAAATTAAGAACATTTGTCAGTTTGGCATACTCCTGATCCAATTGGCGTTTTACATTGTTAATCGTTTGCTCAATGGGGTTTTCTTTCGTAACCAACTCATGATATGCTTCCAAGGAATGACGATAGAACATATCTGCTAAATACAGCTCTTTAACGTAAAGTTGTACATAGTCTTCTGGAGTGTTGAGCTTCATTGTACCCACATTCTTTACCTTATCATAGTACAGGGCAACTTGTTCTGTGAACTTTATGATTATTTGGATGTTTGAAGCAGCAGAGAACTTCAAAGACAAATTGCGCATCCTGTCATTTACCTCGTCAGGTTCAGTCACAAGCTTATTCTCCAGTAACTCTTTCAATATCGGCCAACACAGGGCTTCTGGCATATAGTTATACTGGGCATCGACACCGTAGGCTGCAATTATAGCCTCTTCTTTAATGTCTTTGCCCAATTCAATCATCGCCTGATTGAACTTTTCTGCCCATTGACGGCTCTGAAGACCATATTCATATATTTTATTCTGGCCTTCAAGCATCATCGGATTCTTGATTTTGTACTGTTTATAGTTATCGCCAGAAACAACATCAAGTAACTGAGTAATGCTATTATACTTCAGACATTCTGCTATCTCCTTCATCTTTTGTTCGGAATTAGGATTGTAGCTTCTGTCAAAGATTCTCTTTAATTTAGCATCCACAGCCTTTTTAGCATCCAAATTCTTGTTCAAACGGTGATAGAAATCATTACGTTTCTTTTCTTCCGATTGCATACCAAGTATCAACATCCGGACGATAATAGGCTCCCAGTCCAAAAGTTTTTTGTCGCCGAGGTATGAAGAGACAAAGGCACGACATACTAAATCCTCACTGAAGGTTTCTGGGGTCAAATGACCTGCGAGTAATGAACTAACCTTTGTTGATTGTATTTCACTAACATTGTTCTTGATGAACAAACGGAACTTTTCAGGCAAATTATATTGTTGCATGAAACTCTCATAGTCATCTTCTTTGAACTCCATATTGGCTTTCAACATGTCAAGAAGCGGGAATTTCAACATCTGCTCCTCTGTATGAGGATATGTGCCATCAGTGAACAACAGAACAATATTCTTGTCCTTCCATGTATTTTCTATCGCATATTTGGTATTAAACCATGCACCATCAAACACTTTGTACACATAATTGTCAGGCCATGTGACCTGTTCCAGTTCTGTGTAGTTGATATTCATCCTGTCAAAGATGAATAGAACGTGTAATTGAGGATTACGCTCAAAATAGTTATATATTCTTTCTTGTACCATATCCGTTATTTTTATTTCCATGCATCCCAGTCATCGGCATAATTGAATCCACCATAAGCACTGCCGAATTTGGGATCATGTATTGATTTGCGACTATGTTCTTCTTCAAGACCACGAATGTTTTCAAAAATATCTTTGAATGGCTTCATGACAATGTTGTCATTTTCTGTGCTAATGGCCAATCCATAGGCAGTTGACAGAATCGGACAAAGTTCGTCATCAATTATTTCTTCTATATCCTTGATTGATTTAACATTCCATTCCTTGTGGGAAATCTGTTTTTTGTCTTTGTAGCCACCGTAATTGACTCGAAGACTTGCAAATGTACTTCCACCACCGCAATATACCAAGGGGCGATTCTTTAATGCATCCAGTAGTCTTTGCATATTCAATCCTGTTTGCTTCTTAAACTCTTTTTGAAGTTTTGCCCTCAAAGAGTCACAAACTTGATTAACTTCCATGATATATGCAGTTCTTCTGTTATTGCTAATTTCAGATGCATCCTTAACAATTATCTCGGTTCCTTCTTTTCCATTTTCGTTGGCACAGGTAAGATAATTCAATCCTTTGTTTATGGAATAGAAGTCATATACCTGCGGTTTGTTGTTTTCGATTGTAAAGAAGGAAATATCGGTTGTACCACCACCAATATCAATCATTAAGCTCATACCTGTTGCAAGTTTTCCTTGACTAATCAGCGGTTTCAAACAAGCGTAAGCTTCAGGAAATACGAGCAGTCCGTATTCTTCCTTCACTTCTTTTGAATACGGAACGAGTTCCGTTAGTTCTGTTAGTTCTTGCATAGGAGTGGACAAGAACTTCTCTTTATCGTTGGCAAATACATCTTCTACCAACTTGTAAGCTGAAGCTATAATGCGAGTTGCAATGACTTTGGCTTGATGTATATGGTCACTATCTGTCGGAGCACCCATTTGTATTGTGAACTCCTGTCCGTAGATCTCTTCCAAATCAAATAGAATGTATGCAAGATACCAGGTAGAAAAATACATGGCATTGATTTGCGGCATTCCAGATGGATGTGGTCGAAATGTACTTTGTTTGAAATACCTGATTATGCGGCCATCATACCTGCGTGGTAGATAGCCATATGACAGTAGCCCATCTTTCCCAACACCGACAAGTGATGGAAGAGTATAGTACTCACGACGATATGTATCAAAGAACTTCATGAAGGAGTAGTTCAACTCTACGCCTTTCTTATCTTCGATACAGACTTTCGTCTGATGGGTTCCAAAGTCAAGTCCAACTGTTATCATATGGTTAGATGATATTGATTAGGTTTAATGAAACTACACTTTCGCTTATTTCAATCTGCGAAGCTTCACGGATTTGCAACAGACGATCTTCTTTCTCTTTTTCGTATCTTTGTATTCGATCCTTGGCAAGTCTGATTACACCTTGCAACTGGCGTACTCGTTTCTCGTCAACATTATAGTACATCTCAATATCAGACTCCCAACTGCGTATAAAACGTTGTTGGTTGTCAATTATAGAGGCATAGTATTCTTTTGTCTGTTTCTCGTTACGGTGTCTGTCACTCTCAACTTGCAGCTTTATCTCAGATAGCCTTTTTGCTTTCACCTCGTTTATCTCCTCAGCGAAATCATAACGCATATCTTGAAGCATTTCAGTGTCGATGTCTGTATTCGTGGCGTTGTGTTCTTTTCCGTCTGTCTGTGAACGAGAAAAAACACGGTCAATCATATCTTCGTTCTTTACTATTTCCCTGTCATTTATACTATATAACAAAGGAAGTAAAGTCTCTGTATGTTTAGGAACACCAAGAACTTTACGTGTCACGCTCATCTGATAGACTATCAGGTAATATGCCGAACCAGCTTTTAACAAGTCATCATTAGTCAGCGCATAGCAGAATGACGTTTGGGACTCATCATCATGCTTACGAAAATAACTCAGACAAGCCTGTATGATAGGATGATAGATGTTCATAAACAGCAGTTTGTTGTTATCGTAGGCCATCTGCTGATTAAAGGTCATACGAAGCGACTGCTTATCCTCGATCTCACGCTTGAACTGTCTGAACAAAGTTGCGTTCTCTTCTCCTCCTGGTTGATACTGGGTGAGGAAATTCTGAAGAATACGAGGATGACTTAATGGCAATTGCAATTCGTAAACGGCGTTCTCCACCTTTGCAAGTGTACAAGTGGACAACTCCTGTCGAATAGCAGATTCCAGATAGTTCCTGAGTTCAATTTCAGTAACATAAGCGTTGTTATCTTGGATGCGGTTTATCTCTTCCTTGAAATAAGCATCATTGGTTAGGGCATTGTCTAACCCTTCTTCTAAGTGCTTGATGCTTTCTTTCTCGTTGGCAACAGCGAGTTCTATTTCTGCAATCTTCCTTCGCTTTTCCTCGTCTGTCAATCGGCTCGTATATAACTCCTTTTCCAATTTGTTATATACATCCTGAATGGTTACACTTCCACCTCTTTCAAGCGGAGCATCAAGAATAGCCTCCATGTCGCCAATGGTACCACGGAAGATTCCGATACGGTCAAGCAAACGGATATAGATGTCTTCCTGAATGGAATCAGCAACAATGATGTTGTAGATATTAACGGTGGGCGACTTCTGACCGAAACGGTCTATACGACCTATGCGCTGTTCTACCACCATTGGGTTCCAAGGAAGGTCGTAATTCACCATCGAATTACAGAACTGCATATCCAAACCTTCACTACCGACTTCAGATGAAAGAAGGATGTGAGCATTTGGATTATTTTTGAATTCATCCAGTACGTCGATACGGTTTTCAACCATGCCGTGAATCATCAATGTGCCAAATCCCCTGTTCTTAAAGCGAATCTGAAGATATTTAAGTGTCTTACGGAATAAGGCAAAAACGACTATTTTCTTTGTACCATGCTTAAATACTTCATCGATGATTCTGAGAAGTTCCTCAAATTTAGCATCTGGATATTCGGCATATTCATCAATGCCTTTGTCCAGACTTTCTTCTGAATTGAGATAAGCATATACACTACTTGCAACCTGACGCTTTTTCTGTACCAGACCTAATGCACCACCTTGTGTAAGTACCTCTTCGCCCCAGTAGTCTGTATATGAGTTGTCATCAATATATTCCTCAATTACAGTGTCAAACTCTTTTCTCTCCTGTTTTGTCAAATCCACCTTCCTCATGTGTGGTTTGCGTTCCGCCTGAGACATATCAGTTGTTACTTCACGCTTACGAGTACGAGAGAAGATATTATTCATCATACTCATTGATGATATGAGGTATTGCAGACGAGCACGATTCTTGGAGTTGTCTTCACCATTAAGCATCTGCATGATTTCTTGATACATCGCATCATCCGCAAAAGCTTTGCCTACAGTTGTTTGCCGCGAGAAAATCTCTACTTCGTCTGAGAAGAATCGAGTCAGAATCTCTGCTTCATTGAGGTTCTTTGCGATAACAGGAAGAGCTACATGATGGTTCAAATCGGTCAAAGCTTCGACAAAAGGACGGTTCTCTTGAAGTCGGTTGTCAAAAATCTGATAGTTGTAATATCTTGTATTGTCAAGCAAATGCAGCAGATTATAAAGGTTCTCTGTACTAATCATGACAGGAGTTGCCGTAAGGAATACAGCAGCATCAGCCTGGCTCATGATGATTTCAGCTCCTTTATAGGTTTGAGTCTCACGATTTCGCATCTTATGAGCTTCATCACAAAGGACAAGACTGAAATGGAAATCGTTCTCAGAAAGGAAATCTACGATATTCTTAGGCATATCATCCTTTCCCTTCTTTCCTTTATCAGTTTTGTCACTGTCCTTCTGTTTCTTCAGGCGAATCTTCTCATAATTGACGATTGCATGAACGGCAACACGATGTTCCTGCATATCTGTGAGCAATTCCTTTTGGCTTTCATATATCTTGAACTGGAGTCCAAACTTAAAAGCCAACTCATCTTTCCATTTTCTCTGCAAAGACTTAGGACATACTATGAGCACATGGTGCAATTCACGACGCGCTTTAAGCTCCAACATTATATGTCCGGCTTCAATAGTCTTACCAAGACCCACTTCATCAGCAACCAACAATCTTCTATTGGGGGAATTGAGGAATTTGAGCAATGGCTTAAACTGATAAGCACGGAAGAGAGTCTTTGATGCTTTCAGTGAAGAAATAGTACTGTTATTAGAACTGCGTATCTTGAAGGTGGTGTTCTTTTTTGAATACTCTGAATAAGAACCAAAGATACCACTCATACACCTCTCAAAAGGATCAGAAATATCACAGTCAGGCAACAGATTCACTTCAAGCTCATCTGTTATTACGTTTCCCCAGCTAACTTTGTATAGCTGGCGGCCTCGTCGGGCTGGCATGACCTCAATGATGGTGCCATGCCCTTCAAAATCTGCCTTTATGACTTTGTTCCCTATGGTGTATTTGCTCATTGTTCTATCCTATTTTATATTACCTTTTTACATCCAATATTTAATGTGTTACCTTCTTGTTTCGGTTGAACATCAGAACACCAAGTCAAGTAACTTGTTTTCGCATCCTGCATGACTATTTCATATTCATACTCATTCAAGGCCGTTATGCTATCAGCATGACAATCCATGAATGCTGTGGTTCGATATGGAATGAAAAATTTTTTACCATTTAGTTCTATTGTACCGAGTGGGTCACATTGTATCATCACAAAAGTATCTGTTTTGAATTTCTCAATCGGCATATTATTCTCATTCCTCGTATCAACAACAAAGGTTAGACGTGCATTTTGAGGAACTTCTCGCTTGAATCCTTTCCCTGTAAGATAATGATACAGGTATAGGGCATTGAGGTAATTCGCTTCAGAGTACTGATTATATTTTGTAAACGCAACATCCGTATCGCTCTCTATGTCACGAATGATAGAATAGTACGCTTTTACTTTTTTGTATTCAGCTATTGCACGTTTATTTGTGTTATTGGACTTGATTTCTAATCCATCGATCCTAACAGATATGCCGTTCTTAGACATTGCAATAAGAGCGTCAATCCATTTTATCGCTTCAGTGCTATTCGTGTAGGTGTCTTTACTCTCAACTCTTGACGAAACATCATGTGTTTTATTATTGCCCATGTGAATCTCAAAATTGATAAAGCAGATTGGCGTTTCAATATTGACATAAATTATATTATTTTGGACATATTTGACCACAATAACAGGCTCAGCAAATTTTATTGATGGCACCTTCAATTTCGTTTCACGTTTGTCATACTTGGGGGCAACATACAAACATGAAATATCTTCTTTGCCGTTAAATTTAATACCATTTACATAGTGACTAAATTTAATCATCTTCTCAGACCCAATACGGTAAGCAGGAACTTGAATTGAAGAGCCGACAACTGTTATCTTGTCATTAAACATATGTTGCTCAATAGTTTCTTTTACCTCTATAGGAATTGTAAATTGAACGGTGTCCTCGCGCTTTTGGCCCTTTCTAACTTCAATGTCTTTAATGACATTTCCGTTTTCTGTTTTTTGTATCGTAGAATAAAGATCGGCATTAAGTTCTACGAATTTGTCAAATGTTTCTTTACTAACATTATTATGTCTAACGTCATCGGCAATATTATCTTTGATAGATGCTAAAACTGATGACAGAACTTCATCTGCGTAAGCATTTATATAGGCAACATGGTTTGCTCTCAATTGCTCCGCTTTGGCACTCGGTAACCCTGGGGCAACAAGAAACATCCCTTTCATACTATTACCAATACAACTTCTTACAGTCTTTATAATATCGATTATATTATCATCTTCAAGACTATAGCCTATAAAGAGAATATGCTTATTTGAAAAAGCGAGTTTGAGGGTTTCCCAAATTAGTTCGTAGCGACCTGTCTTAAAGTAACTTTGATAGTCAGATTCGGTGATAATGATTCCGTCTGGTGCATTAAGAGTAGTTATGTCACCATGTAACTTGTATATATTGACCTTTTTATCATCAACATAAGAACTACCTTCATTACTTGTTATGACGATTCTTTCTGTTAGAGGATAGGCATTCTCTAAAAGAGTGTCATAATTAGTTGTGAAAATAGTCTTAAAATGAGGTATCTTGCGAATCAACTCTTGATCTGATGTGTCTTTAATCTCAAAACTAAACAGTCTGCCTAATATTGAAATCAAATCATTCCTACCATCACAAAAATCCACAAAAGATTCAGAAACGTCTCTAAGGTTTTTTCCCTTGTTCTCCGATGCAAATTGTTCTCCTCCTTCTTTAAGAATTGCCTCAATAATATCATATACGTGTGGAGCTCCAGCTTTGAATGAAAAGCCGGAACCAATGAAGAGAGCAACATCTTCTTTACGTATATATTTTATAAGACGTTCTAATTCTTTATCCATCATTTACTTCAATTTTGCTAATATGTCGCCGAACTTTGCATAGTTGACCAGAACACCATCGTCGAGGTCAAAAGCAATAGCTTGTTCTGCTATAACCTGGAGACGTTCATGATACTCGCGACACTCGTCAAGAATCTTTTGGAGATTCTGAAGCTTACGGTTCTCTGTTGTAGAAAGTGAGGAAGCTCGATTTTCGAGGTCTGCTATTTGGTTCTGGAGATATTCAATGTAAGGAAGCAAGTAGTTACTACGAACTCGTTCTGCTGTGTAGGCATCCATGCGGTGCATGTAGGCCAAACACTTGAAAGCTCCCTTCTTTGAAGAGAAGAGCCAGTAGATAGGACGATTCTGGTACATCTTCTTGTGGTCTTTCCAGAAGTCCTTCAGCAGATACTGTTCAAGGGTCTGTCCAAGCTGCTGCTCAATAAAGTTCAAGTTCTCTGTCAACTTATCTTCACCAAAGGTAATGCGTACAAAGTCGGCTATACGGCTAACCAGATTATCGTCAAACGGAGAACTCTGGGGTAGGATAGGAATCAGACCATCATCGTCAATATATACCTGAACACCACCATACCAGTATTCTTGCAATTCCTGAGCTGTAGGCTGAGGATGGGCTATGTGCAATCCTTTATTATTCAGACGGTAGCGTCCCATCCATACACCAACAGCATAGCTGATAAGTTGTTTCATCAAAACATCGGTGTGCCATTCTAATCCGTTGTTCTCGATGCTAATTTCCCCCTGTTGCAGAATTGTAATTTCGTCCATTGGCACGTCTGGCGTCAACTCATCTTCGAGACCATAAATGTTGATGAACTGACGGTTCAGCTCTTCTTCGTTCTGATGTAGCTGCATAAAACGCTCTGTCCATTGGGTCTTAAACTCCTCTACAAAATCATTCAGGTAAAAAGAGGTTTCTAAGTTGCCTTGGGCTACTTTCTCGTTGCGAAGGGCTACCAGTGGATTCGTATCAAAATCCCATGAGGTTTCATGAGCGTCCCAATCTTGCTTGGAAATGAGAACATTCATTTCAGCTAATTCTGATATATATTCTTTTTTTGCTTCGTCTGAGATATATGGTAATCTTACAACATAGCCTGGAGGTAGACTTAAAGTGGGATTCAAGATTGGTAACAAATATGCTGTTATATTTGTATTTAAAAATCCTATTATATAATATAAATCACCTTCTTCTTTTGCATATACTGATGGTGTAGCAGTGCCACAAACACAATTATCAATTATACGAAAAGCCTTATTTGCAGTAGAACCAGTATATGACCACCCGATACCTTTTTTGAAATAAGAGTCCTCATCCCCACGTCGCATAGATTTGTTATAGAATGTAGGATCCCAAAAATCTTTTAGGCGAAATACATAGTCATTATTACCATAATATAACCTGTTAGTTCCTCCTTTTTGAAAGGTGTGATATTTATTATAAGGGTCTTTCGCTGCAAAAGAAATATCTTTCAAAGATACTTCGGACCATAATTTGACAAATAGATTATCGTCACCAGAAACGACACCAGCTTTAGAAATTACAACATCACCTATATTTCCTTTCTTAAACAATTCAAACCATTTGTTGCTTAGCCAATAGGCAATTGGATATCCAGGTATTAACTCAAAGTCTTCCTGATTGACATTCTTAAATTCGTAATTTCTCTTTATATATAGAATTTCCTTTTCTCCACAGTTTTTCCCTTCAGAAAGCCTATAATACGTACTTGAAGTGTTCTCTTTACATTTTGATATTACAAAAGTGGTATTTTGAACAACCTCACCACTTAACTCATCAAATGTATTAGGACCTAAATGAAGCATATTGTCAAGATGGTAAGCGCTCAAAATTTGCTTTCTTAAATCCTCAAATGCATCCAAAAACATCCAGCTATGCATATTTATCATACCTGTTTTTCCATTGTCTGCCAGGCGATTCATGGCTAAAAGCATAAATGCGGCAAATAAATCCCACTTGCCAGCAGTATAGTATTTTCTGACATAATCAGTCAATACTTCATTCATTCCGCTTCTTCCCATATAGGGCGGATTCATAACAAGAGCGGAATAGTTGTCTGTCAGTGTTAAAACCAAATCCATCGCAGGAATGCATTCCTCAACTTCTTCAGAAACAAACTGCTGATTATTCCAATAATCCAATGCTTGACGGATAGCCAGTATTGTAGAATCAGCAACGTCGAACTTCATGATAGAGCCAAGTGACTCGGCATCCTGCATCAACTCGAAAGCGTCTGAAAGGTCTGACAATTGCTGACGTGAAGGTGTCTCACGGAAGAATTGCTGCAAACGGCTTGGAACCTCCTCCTGTGGGATAGGAATAGGCATCGATAATACATGAGGCAAGACATGGGCATCTGCAAAGGAAGCATCTTTCTGACATGCTTTAAGCATCAAAGCAAACATGGACAACTGCTTAGCGCGAGTATCAAGGTCAACGCCTCGGAGGTTATTGATAAAGATATTTTCGATTGCTTCACGACGGCTATAACCCTCATAAATATAAAGGTCATAAAGAATGTCAAAGCACTCGTTTAGAATATGACCAGATCCACAGGCAAGGTCACCAACAAGGAGGTCTGTCAATTCCTTGTATTTGTAGATGCTTTCCTTAGGTGTCGGCTCTGAAGGTTCAACAAGATATGTCCACTTAGGTTTGAATTCTGAGACAGCGGTAGGATGATTGTCAAGATAAATACGGCCAATAGTGTTCTGTACCATGTATTTCACAATCCAGTTGGGTGTGAATATCTGTGTGGCAGCAGGAATCTCGTCTGCCTCGAATTTTCCTTTCTTGGCAAACACCTCGTCTTTACGCTCAGAAATATAGAACTGATAGAGCCAACCAATAAGTTCTGGAGAACGGAACTCTTCATCTGTAATAAACTCAGTGTGGTTCAAGAGATCAATAAAACCTCCCTCGGTCAAAATATCGTTCGGAAGCAAAAGCTCTGTGTAGTCGGCTAATGCACCAAAGCAACGATAAAGTATTGCGTTTTGGTGACAGAAAGCTGAAACGAGGATGGCGAATTGCTCAGTGATACGGCTATCATCGTCGAGCAAATCCATCAGGAGCTTACGCTGCTGTTCCGGCATTTGTGGCATACGACCCATACGAGCTTCGTCCACGATGCGAGGGGTACGGGCAGTATCTACATACTCCAAAACAGGCTCTATCAGTTGGTTTTTCATCAAGATACGAATAGCCACTAAACGGTTAAACCAGGTATAGGCTGCTTCTTCATACACTTCCTTGATGCCTTTCTTCTGAATACGGTCATAGAGGGCTTTCCACTGATAATAGAATCCCTCTGTCTGTAATTGGCCGTTCCAGAGAGTACCACCTTGCATCAACTGTGGGTGCATGTGCTCTGGTACGTTTCCGTTTCTGTCGAAACCTAACGTAATAATCTTGGCTGCAATACCTGCCTTCAATTTATTTCGTGCCTCTGTGGCAAACTTCTTTAGTCTATTAGTATCCATTGAATAACTTTTTCTACTTAATAATCATAACACTGTCATAGTCCACGAGCAATTTTGTGATTTGTTCCTTCAAACCTTTCAGATAACGGTCGATATCCTCTTCCGTTGACAAAGGAATGCTCGTTTTTGTCTGGAGGGATGCCTGACGAACCTTCTTCTGTGGAACCGGAGGCTCAGGATTACCACCGCCACCTGCAGGTTTGCCTGGTTCTTGTGGCTTATGCTTATTCGCATAGTCCAGAATATGTGCAATCTGCTCTTGATAGAAGTTATCGGTGTTGATGTTGCCTTTGAGCACAAGAATGTTGTCTGGTGTGGTCTTTGCCAATATCGTATTCTCACGGCTGGCAAGCTCAGTAACAGGAACATTCTGCTCTTTTGCAACACGCTCCAGATAGTCAAATTGTTCGTTATAGGCAATGCGAATCTTTTCACGAAGGTCATTGCGTACTTCTTCGAGAATGATTTCAAGTTCCCTGTGCAATTGTATATATGTCCTGAAGCCATTTATCGGCCAAGGATCATTTTCAATCTTTATGAACTCCTCAACTTTACCTTGACAATTAATTGGAACAAATGAGAAGTTGTACTGATTATCAGATACGAAACGGCGCAACTTCTTATAGTTCGGCAGCTGGTCATGGGTGAATTGTACCACCTCCTTGCACTTGTCAATGACTTCACGAGCTTCTTGCTGCTTATCAATAACAGCTTCAAAGTACTTCTGTGGGTCACGCTCTGCAAGCCATGCGTCAAAGATGTCTATTGCCTGATGTATTGGCTCAGCAAAAGGATAGCTGCCAATCTCTGACTCTATTTTTCTATAGCCGTCACGGAACTTGGAAAGACTGCGTGGATTCTCAGGTTCACGACTTAGACGGAAGAGTTGAGTACTGTCATTGGTAGAGAATGCCTCGGTCACGCCAAAGATATTCTTCCATGCTGAAGTAAACTGATTTATCAGCTCTGGTGAAATAGCCTTTGCCTGACGAAGTGTAAACTTGTTAGTTTCCTGTACCAAACGATTTGCAATGAGATTGGTTTCCACATTTGGATTGTTGGTATAGGAATAGTCTCTACGATGACGACGCACCAACTCATTGACAATGTAGAGTGTACAGATAGAATCCCATCCATAAGGAGCCTTGGCAAACTTACTGGTCACATCGGCAACATTTACCTCAGCAAACTGCTTGTTCAGGTAAATTTCTACCTCGTGTTCAGCAGGAGTAAGCTCAGCATTCAATCCGTCATAATCGCCAGGATTAACTGGGCGAAGGATTGCCTTTTTCAGAGCTTCTGTAGTATGAGGCATATCTGGGCGATCTACCAAATTTCCTTTGGTATAGATTCCTGCCAAATGTTTTTGGATGGCATTATGGAATCGTTCATTCCCACGCTTATTGCCTAATTCTATATCGTCAATAACTCGCATACCGCTGACGATAGGACAGGTATCAAGAATCTTTTGGAACTCAGGTGCAATAATCGTATCGAATTGTTCCTTAGCTCTCTTCTCAAATTCCTTACGAGTGTTAGCATTCTCATCGCTTGAAGCCGGAGTTGACATATAGCGATTCACCTGACAATACCAATAGAAAGCATTTTTCAGCTTCTTATTCTCAGCGAATTGTGGGCCAACATAGTAAACCAACTTGTTTGTTGTGTTGCTGAGAGCCAACTGGTCTGGGCTGTCGTAATCAGCATCAACTGCAAATTCCACTACGATATCAGGTGAATTGGAGAGGAACTGACGTTGCTTGATAGAGGCTCCTACTGCAAAGGTACGAGTTAGATACTGTTCCTTATTGCGAAGAGAACTGAGGTACTTGAAGAATATCTCACGAAGCATTTCTGCCTGTGTGTTATTGTCCACGCCCTGGCTCTGAATGAGTTGGGCAACCTTCATTTCCTCCTCACTGTAGAAGGTATAGGTTTCAAGTGTACCATTCTTACCTGGTTCTCGACGAATGATATTGTTATCACAGAGATAATCAAGTATCTTCTCAACTTCATTCTTGATGGTAAGACGAGGAGTATTGATGTCATTTACCAACAGAGTGGTAACATTGTCAATGTTTGCAGGGAAGAGCAACTGGTCTGTCTGTGAGATATTACATATCATAAACAGAACATTGACCACACGAACAGCCATCTTTGGGTCATGCTCATATTTGCGAGCCATACGGATGGCATTGTCAACAGCTTTCTGTCCGCGAGCCTGAAGACCTTCCTCAAACATATTGTTATAAAGTTCGTCGAATGAGACAAACTTTCCAACCTCCTCGTTGGCATTGTTCTTAGCCGTAGAGTGAATGACCTTAATGATACTTCTCTCATTTCCCTTCACTTCCTTGGCTACATAGCCGAGGTTCAGGAAAGAGTTGAACACCTGCATAATCAGTTTGAACTGATAAGGTACAAATGGATAGTAGGCAACGAAATCGTCCTTGGTTTCGTATGCCACATAGCTATTGGGAAGTTTGAACTGAAGTCCGAATGCTGCCTTTTGTTTGTCATAAAGTCCTTCAAGCGTAGGCATAACACCCTTCTTCTTATCGAGAATACGCTTCTGAGTGATTACTTCTGGTTGAGTACCTTTAAGTGAAACTTTCACTTCAAAGCGACCCTTAATCTTTCCCTCCTTATCCTTTTCTTCAGCAATGTTACAATCATCGAGCACTTCTGACAAATCCTGCTGGGCAGTACATGCAACCCATACCTTGTTGTCACAGGCTTCAGAAAGTTTGGTGATGATTTCCTGTAGGTTCAGGTAGCGGTCACGCTCCTTGTTGATGAACTGGCTCACCTCATCGGCCAGCATTATCAAACGGTAGTCATCGCCCTTATCTTTCAGGTATGAAGCCAATTCTGAGCTGAAACGGTCAATACTGATATTAGTATCACGCTTCAGAATACGCTCACGGATGCTTTCTTTATCAAGAGTAGGAGCTAATTCACAAGCAATGTCGAGAACCATGCCAAGCTCATTGTCTATCATGTCGGCAGCTTCGCCTGGATCATTCCAATCGCCACCTTCTTCGGCTATGCGCTCCTTAAACTGTTCGAACACACCCTTTTCCTGCAATGGCTTTTCGAGATTCTGAGCCAGAGTAAGGTTAAATTTGTTAAAGCCACGTTTGCCGTTAAACTCATTCCAGAATACATGCAGGAAGGCTTTTTTCTTATCCGTAGAATTATCGTAACTGGTTTCAAGATTGAAGATACAAGTGTCAATAGTGGCACGTTTCAGCCAATTTGCAATACTCAACATTGCATCAAAATCACAACTGATATTGTGATTTTCATCCATTGGGTCAATAGCCTTGACTGCCTCCAGAAGACGCTCCAATGCTTTCTCCTGAGTCCGAGGGGTAATACAGTAGTCGAGATACTTCAAGAAGTGTGATTTACCTGAACCATAGTAACCATCAATCCATATTCCCACATGGTCGTATGGCTTGTTGTTCTTGATGGCATCAAGGATTCGATAGAGTCCATTGATGATTTCATCAGTGAACACATACTCTTCAATCTCTATCTTTTCAGTCTCTGGATCGAACTTTGTTGCACTAACGGCAGGATTAACAGCTCTGCCAATCGGCTTTTTGTATAACTCACTCAGTTTCATATTACTCATTAATTAGGAGGGTTGCACGATAAGTATGGTTGTCGGGTAATGTTCCGAACAGCCGGAATGAATTGTTTTCTCTATGACCAGGATAAAAAACGATAATCTTGTATTTGCTGGTATCGTTGTAATCCTCATATAGGGCCAGTAATTCATTGACACGCAGATATGGGAACATGCTGCCTACGCCATAGAAGAAGACGTATGGACGACGATATTTATCCTTAATGCTGACATGTTCTATAATACGTTGGTGAAGGAATTGCACAAACTCTGGGCTATGTGCATTGCGAACCAATGTATCTTGGGTGTTCTGTGATTTTGATGGGTCAGCTTGTTCCTTCTCCAATTGATATTTCAGCATACTGGGATGCTTTAGGAATTTCTTTTGGTCGAGGAAATTGCAGAATTCCTCAAAGAGATTCAGGCAGAGCACATCCACATAATTGATAGGACGAATTAGATTTGCCTTGAATTCCTGTATCTGGCGACGGATGTCATACTCCTTGTCTGCCGGATATTGGTAGATGAAGAAGTTATAAAACAGATCACCATTCTCTGGATCTTGGAATCCAGGACTGTTCAGCTTATCGTCGAGTTCCTTAATTGTCATACGAGTTGCTTTTTTATATTATCTATCTGGTACGGCTGCAACAGACAGGCTTCAAGAAACCACTGTTCGCCGATGGTAATATAGTAATCGAAGTTACTTGCGGAGAGAGGATGAAGGTTATCCTCTTTATCGAGAATGCCCACTTTACGTAATACTGTCAGGTATGCACTGGCCACCTTACGCTTAGTTTTATCACTCCATGAGTCAACAAATTCGTCACGAGCAGAAACCTCATTAAACTCCATGTCAATGTCATCATAGACCAAAGTCTTACTGATGCTATTCCATTTGCGCATTGTTACATTGATATGGAAGTCAAAGCAAATCTTATAAGTCTTCAGGATGACAAAAAACAATGCTACCAATTGATCCTCTTCATTCATGGATTGATAGTCAAGCCAGAATGATGATGGCATGGTATCATATCTACGGGCAATCTCTACAATAGCCCTATATCTTGATGTCTCAGCATTTATCTTTAGCAGACGGTTATTCAACTTCTCGTCTTTTAGCAAAGCTTCTCTGTCTGTTGACTGAAGCAATGGCAAAAGTGCATTCGTCTCTGTGAAGAGAAATCCGCCTCCTGTAATAGCTGCTGAATATGGACTGTTATTATTCATATATTTATTTCGTTGCAAAATTATTGTTCATCTGTGCAGCCTTTCTGCATTGATGTGTATTTTTTCAGATTTTTGCTTATTTTTTCTTTGAACTCTTCTCTTAATGATGCCGGAGCAAGAACTTCCACATGAGGGAAGTATGAGAAGATAACTGATTCAAGTTCCTTATTCGGACGGACTTCAATTTGAAGAATGCAGTCCTCCTCACTGAGAATTTTCTGACTATGGTGTATCGGTTTTGATACCGCATAAGGGAATCGTTCTGGAGCAAATTTTAGCACCACAGTTTCTTTCACAACACAATCTTCTGGTATGCTTACGCCAACAACATCATCGAAATGAGTTGTAAAATCGATAGTTGTGTTGGGAATAAATGGCACATTGGCAATGGAGAACTTGACAATACGGTCAAGTGGTCTGTTGGCAATCCTATCTCCAATGGGTGTCTGCTCCAAACCGAACAGGAACCAACGATTGTTATACTGTTTAACGTGATAGGGATGGATGACAACAGTGGTCTCTTTCCCATTATACGTTCTATACAGAAGATTCAGAGGTTGATGGTTGATGGCACTGTCAATGAGTTCTGATAAAAACTCCAGGCCACGTAATTGGTCATTTTGTTCGAAAGATACGATATGCTCCCGATTAGTCTTGATGCCAAAACGAAATTCGAGGTTCGATATAACTTCCTCCAGCCATCTGTTTGCACCTCCACGGTAACGCCCAAGCATATTGATGGTAGAACTCAGTTTAGTAACCTCTTCAACAGTAAGTTCATTGTTGAATATGGTGAAATCAGGGTCTGTGTATCGATAATAACATCTTTTGCCATCGAAAGGAATGGCCTCGATAGGTGCATCATAAGACACACGATCACGCATATACTTGATGTCATCACGTATCTGACGGACACTCACTTCTGAACCGTACATGTCATATAAGGCTTCATTGACTGCATCAACAAGGTCTTCAATCGTGTACTTGCGATGACGGTTGCTGAAACAACGGTCAAGTATCTGATACCGTAACAGGGCGTTCTTGTTTGTAGGCATAAACTATCGGTTTTCTATCATTCAACAATTGATTAAGTTCGTACAAGGTCGTTAATCTCGCATTTCAAGCATCGAGCAATCTCAATCAGATTCTCTAAGCTGGGCTGAGAGGTGTTTGTCACCCATTTGGAAACGGTGGCAGGGTCTTTGCCTAACATTTCTGCAAGCTCCTTGTTAGACACCATGCGCTCGGCAAGCATCACTTTAATCCTGTTTAGAGGCTTGGAATTATCCATAATTACATATTATTAAATTAAATACTACCGGCAAAAATAATGTTTTTTTCGCAAAATCCACGATGAATACACAAAAAAAGCATATTATTCATTAAAAAAAAGATGATTTCACCAATTTTATCATCTGTTTTTAGTATTTTTGCAATCGTTGTATGCTATTTGTGCATCACATTTCGTTTTTTTATTGTCTGTGCAGATAGGTCGCACTTTCAAAGTATAAATTTGCAGTCAAGTTACCTCTCCATAATGAATGGGAATATGACAGAAGAAGAAAAAAGTAAGCTCATTGATGCTGTTAATTGTAAGTTTCCTCACAACAACATCATGGAACTCTACTACAATATCGGTAGAGCATTACCTTTTACCGCCCAAAGATTTCCAGACGGTAGGGTGTCTGACTGGTACAGGTCTCAGTATGTCCAGGTGGTGAAGGTGATGCCACATGGAAAATACGGGAAATATGGAAAGGCTTTTGGATTCTATTATCGCAACGGAGAACGTGCTGATAGTTCAGATATTGAGGGGCTTTGTTGGTGTAAAAAGGAAGATCAGGAGCCACAGGAGATTCCTAATTCAGGATGTGGTTCTTGGATGCTTCTGGATATACAGGGTGAACCAAGCACTGATAATCCGAAAGTTTTAGGGCTGGATGACGTTATTGATTTTGGAAAATACAAAGGCGTTACCATCAGAGAGGTGATAGAGAAGGATTGGCATTACATTGAATGGGCTGTACTGCAATCACAACGATTATATGTCGATGTGGAAGCTGTAGTAAACTACCATGAATCTTGTATAGTCAGCTTAAAGCCTTCTGATATAATGCAGTTTGGCAAATATAAAGGTCAATCTTTAGCCTCAGTATATGCAACAGATGCCCAATATTTGCGATGGCTGGAAAGCAACAATGACTCTTTTAGAATCGATTGGGATTCTTTTCAAACACAAATTCAAAACTGTAAAGACGAATAGTATGATGAACTGTTATACTGAAGAAGAATTATACTGGATGACAGGTGGCAATACAGGAACCCTACCGGTCAGAATAACTCCATCCAAAATCAACGTTTTGGGGGAAAACGAAATATTTGTTTTTGGTAGCAATATCAAAGGAATGCACATGGGAGGTGCTGCAAGAGCTGCATATAACAAATTCGGTGCAGAATGGGGAAATGGTGAAGGACTTCAGGGTAAGTCTTACGCACTCCCAACAATGGAAGGACTCGATAGTACCAAAGAGGCTGTAGGACACTTTACACAATGTGCCAAAGCACATCAAGAGCTGAAGTTTTACGTTACT
>Ga0256407_10003222_pt1 | contig 29449 bp, 17 predicted proteins | sample RumenRJG_04DNA_FD_193489 | JGI IMG/M metagenome (GOLD analysis project Ga0256407, IMG submission 193489) | Bovine rumen microbial communities from Lethbridge, Alberta, Canada - RJG_04 | ecosystem: Host-associated > Mammals > Digestive system > Stomach > Rumen | place: Canada: Alberta...
ACGGGGCAGTGCCTGATACTCTACGATACGCTCATTGGTCATGTATTCTGACCACAGGTTTGCCTGGACACCCAGGATATGTTTCTTGGCGGCAGCGGAAAGACTGTCGGGAGCCGGGTCGAGACTATACACTTTCTCAATAGGGATATAGCCCCCGCAGCGACTGGGCTCAAACAACACATCCTTCACCTGCTGGTAGTCGAAATAGCAATGGGTGGTAGGCGCCATCACCACGTCATGCCCCATCTCTGCCGCCTTGCCACCTGGCTCCGTCCCCCGCCATGACATGATCATAGCATCCTGCGGTGCTTTGTTCTCCAACAACTCATCCCATCCCAAAGCGCGACGGTGATGGGCTGTCAGGAAGTTAAAGACACGCTGGGTGAAATAACCTTGCAGCGTATGACCTCCCAAAGCGAGAGACTGGCATTTCGCACATTGCTCCCATTTCTCCGTAGGTGTCTCGTCACCTCCGATATGGATGACCTCCGAAGGGAAGATATCCATGATCTCCGTCAGCACATCCTCCACAAACTGATAGACCTTCTCATTACCCACACAGAGCACATCCTTATAGACTCCCCAGTAATGCCCCACCTGATAGGGACCACCCGTACACCCCAGTTCCGGATAACTGGCAAGGGCGGCAAGCATGTGTCCCGGCATGTCAATCTCCGGCACAACGGTGATATGACGTTCCTTAGCATATGCAACAATCTCACGTGCCTCATCTTGGGTGTAATAGCCTCCGTATGGTGTCTCATCGTCGATATCGGAATTGGTACCGATAATCGTTCCTGTACGATGAGAACCCACCGTAATGAGTTTCTGCCATTTCTTGATCTCAATACGCCATCCCTGGTCATCTGTCAGATGCCAATGAAACACATTCATCTGATGGAGAGCCAACAGATCGATATATTTCTTCACAAAGGACACGGGGAAGAAATGACGGGAACAGTCGAGGTGCATTCCCCGCCAAGAGAAACGAGGAGCGTCCTTGATGATGACAGGAGAAAGACTCTTCTTTCCACTGAGAGACTTACGAAGTGTCTGAATACCATAGAAGACACCTGCCGCAGATCCTCCTTCAATGCGTACATATCCTTTATCAACGGTCAGTACATACCCTTCCGCCTGGTGGATCTTTGGGGAAACAGTGAGGGATACATAACGCTCCCCTGCCCGCTGCTTTGATACGATAGGCAACGTCTCCCCAGTCATCTCGAAAAGATATTCCTTCAGGAAAACAGCCTCACGCTGCAGACCTTCTTGTGCCACAATCCGCACATCACTCTGGAAGACGAAAGGTTCACCTTTTTGCAGCTGCACACTTTGCGGCAGAGGCACCACCTGATAGTCGGCTGCACTTACAAGTAAAAAGGTAACAAGGTAAACTAATAAAACACAGGCTTTTCTCATATCCTCAGAATTGATATTCCACAAATGCTTCCATCGCCTCGTAACAGGCAAGACCTAACTCATCATAGCGTTTCGCCGTCTCACGGTTACGGTCTTGGGCACGCTGCCAGAACAGACGTGCGTCGTCGCCCATAAAGGGAGCACCCTCCATCTGACTCTGATGACGGAGGATGGCATTACGTTTCTCCAGCAGCTCCTCAGGACTCATCGGCACACACATATCAATATCAGCGATGTCCCATTCTGCCCATGCGCCACGGTACATCCATACCCTGCAGTCGTCCAGCCATCCACCACCAGACATCATCTCCTCCTGAATGGCAGCAAGGACGACATCCGTGCATTTCCGATGGGTCCCGTGAGGGTCAGCAAGATCGGCAGCCACATAGATCTGGTGGGGCATGATCTCCGCTATCAGTTGCTGGACTATCTGCACATCCTTCTCCGTGACAGGCAGCTTCTCTATCTTACCGCTCTCATAAAAGGGAAGGTCAAGGAAATGGATGTGGTCTTTGGGAATATGGTTATAATTGCAGGCATTCCGAGCCTCTCCCCTACGAATCAATCCCTTGACGGTCAGAATACTGGGATTATCCAGATCCCCTTCCTTCTTCTGCTTCAGATAGTTCATGATTTCCTGATAGCGGATCTTGATGACTTCATCGGAGCCATTGGCAAAGAGTTGGTTGAAGCCGTTGATAAAGTGCATGTAGAGACGTACTTCCTCATCAGCAACGGCAATGTTGCCACTCGTCTCGTAAGCGATATGTACATCATGACCTTGTTGCATCAGCCGGCGGATAGTACCTCCCATCGAGATGACATCATCATCGGGATGAGGTGAGAACACAATAATGCGCTTAGGATAGGGACGGGCTCGCTCCGGACGGTTACTGTCATCCACATCCGGTTTGCCGCCGGGCCATCCCGTAATGGTATGCTGTAACTCGTTGAACACCTCGATATTCACCAGTCCTGCTTTCCCATCGAACTGTTTCACGAGGTCACCCAGTCCGTTGTCCTCATAGTCTTTTGTCGACAGTTTCAACAGGGGCTTCCCTACCTTCTTACATAACTCAATGACCTGACGGCGTAACTGATGGTCAGGCATCTGAATGGTATCAGTTAAATGGAGATTCATATCATATTTGTTTCAAGTTTCAGGTTTCAGGCAGTAGCACCACACCATGCTGTTTCTTTCCGTCCATCATGATCTTCAAAGGACGGTCGAAACGGACATGACGCACGTATTCAGTCTCTTCCACCGCAGGCATGGCATCCAGCACATCCCGCTGGAGGACTCCGTCACCCGTATAGGTATTGATGGTGAAGTACCCTACCCCGAAGGAGGTGAGGTTCTGGAAGAAGTGGGTACCCTGCGAGGGGTCTACATGGTAGTTCTTCAGCCCTTCCTCCACGATGACACGGGCTGCGGAGATATGGGGCCATTTCACGGGGATACCCAGCCAGTAGTCACTGCTGCCCCAGCGTCCGGGACCGATGAGCACGTAGTTCTTGTCAGCATCCAGGAACTTACGGTTGATCCGTTCTATCTCATCAGCGATATAGGGGTTATTGGCGGCGGTGAAGTCGTCATCGGTCTTGACATACACTACATCCACCACATCCTCTGAGATACCATGTCCCAGGGAGTTATGGGAGCGTAACAGACACTGCTCGTCAGGAATGGCGGCAAGGTCTTCGTCCAGTACTTGCTTGGAATCGACGATAGGACGGATCTGCAACAGGTAGAAGTCGCCCGTCGTACCTTTCGGCGTACTGTTCAGGTTGCAAGCGAACTCTATCTCCACCGGTCGGCGCATCTCCTCAGAACCATATTTCTGTGCCATCTGCAGGATCTCCGGCAACGGGAAGATACCGTGCTGCAACACCCCGCAGAAGGAGATGACCTTCCTGCCACCCTCATAGATACCATCCCGGATAATCTGGTCATAGGGGTCGTAGGTGGAGGCGATACCGTTCAGGGAACCGTCCTTGTCCGCCTCCTTCACCCGCAGGCTTTTGATATTGAAACCGTCATCCACCTTGAAGTCATCACCTACATGCGACATATCCAAGGCATAGAAACGGGTCTGTGTCTCTTTGAGTGCCGTCTCCATCTCAGAGGTCTGCAGCACCTGATGGGGATGATAGGGCGATACCCGCAGGGTCTGTCCACCATCCACGATATATTTGCCTAATCCGAGTGCCAGGGAGGCAATACCCTCCTCCGCCGTCTCGTCACCAATAGGATAGTAGTTCAGGGAGCGCAGCACACCGCTGAACGTGGGATAGTAATGGTCACCGTACTGATGTCCCACCACCTCCTGCAGGATGACTGCCATCTTCTCCTGGTCGATGACATTAGAGGTCGCTGTCATATATGCCTTGGAGTCCTTATAATAGACGGAGGCATAGACACCCTTGATGGCACAGGCAAGCATCCGCAGCATCTCATACTTATCCTCCAGATAGGGTATCATATAGGTACTGTAGATTCCTGCGAAGGGCTGGTAGTGGCTGTCCTCCAGCAATGAGCTTGAGCGGACGGCGATTGGCGACTTCACCGCATCGAAGAAGGTGAAGAAGTCGGCTATCAGGGAGTCTGGCAACTGTGCACGGAGGAAGTGTTGCAGGATATCCTCATCGGAGGCATCACTCAGGGCGATACCCCACAGGTTATTCCTGTCCATGAACTCATCGAAAAAATCGGTACAGAGCACCACCGTCTTAGGGATTGACACTGTAGCATTCTCAAACTGATTGAGCTCCACATGGCGCTTGATGATATTATCAAGGAAGGCGAGACCACGCCCTTTTCCTCCCAATGAGCCCTCACCAATACGGGCGAAGTGGGCATAACGGTCAAACTTCAGACGGTCGAAGACGGCGACGACACCGATGTTCTTCATCCGACGGTATTGCACGATGGCATCGAAGATGATCTGCCGGTGGGCATCGACATCCTGCAGCTTATGCCACGTCACCGTCTTCAGGAAGGCGGAGACGGGGAAGATGGCACGGGCACACAGCCAACGGCTCATGTGGTTACGGGAGATATGGTAGAGCATGGAGTCATTGGGAATCTTGAAGATATTATCCTGCAATTCCTTCAATGACGACACACGCATAATCTCCTCACGGGTCACAGGGTCACGGAAGATAAAGTCGCCGAAGCCCATGTGCTCCTCAATGATATGGCGCAGGTCGACATTCATCTTCTTCGAGTTCTTGTCGACGAAGTCAAAACCCTCTGCCTCTGCCTTCTCCTTATTGACAATCTCACTGCTCTGCAGGATCAGCGGCACATACTCGTCACGCTTACGGATCTCACGCAGCAGTTTCAGACCAGCCTCAGCATCGCCTTCCTCCACGTGTGACAGTCTGCCTGCCGTCGTCTTCATCGGGAAACGGGTATCGCTGATAACACCCAGCACGTTATCGTGATATTTCTCATACCATTGCATCGCCTCCTCATAGTTGGTGGCGAGCACCACCTTGGGACGCCCTCTCTTACGCTGTGCGGCAGCATGGGGGTTGAGAGCCTCGGTAGAGAAGTTCTTCGACTGGGCGAGGATATAGTTGTAGAGGTTAGGCAGTACGGAGCTATAGAAGCGGATGTTATCCTCCACGAGCAGTATCATCTGCACACCTGCCTCCTTGATGTCGTGCTCGATATTCATCTTGTCCTCTATCAGTTTGATGATAGAGAGGATGAGGTTGGTATTCCCCAACCAGCAGAACACATAGTCGAAGATGGACATATCCTCGTGCTCGATACGCTTGGTGATACCATGTGAGAAGGGGGTCAGTACGACACAGGGAATCTGCGGTGCCGACTGCTTCACGTCACGTGCCACGGCAAAGGCGTCATTATCGGCATTACCCGGCATACAGATAATCAGGTCGATATCGGTCGTCTTCAGCACCTCCTCCGCCTCCTTGGTGGTACTCACCTGCGTAAACGTTGGCGGATAGCGCAGTCCCAGTTCCATATACTCGTCAAACAGCTTCTCGTCGATGCGTCCGTCGTCCTCCAGCATGAACGCATCATAAGGGTTGGCAACAATCAGGATATTGAAGATGCGTCGTGTCATCAGGTTGACGAACGACACATCCTTCAGATAAAACTGATTCCACTCGTTAGGTATTTTGTTGGTCTCTTCCATACTTCTTTGCTTCTGGATGCAAAGTTACGGAAAATATGCGAACAAAACAAAAAAGCGAACCTAATTCTGCTGATAAAAGGGAACAAGCGAAAAATTTTAATCCACATCGGGACCAATGGGTTTTGTTCTGGGAGGTATGATGGGGGACATACCGTCAATGAGGCAATGGTTGTCGGTCACGAGACTATCTATGTCGCCAATCCTGGGATGATGAATCTCACAACCAAAGAGACGGATGGGTTCGTTGGTCGAAAACAGTTCCCCTTCAGCCCAGTTGTCATAGATACGGCAACCACGAAACGTGGTATTCAGACTGCTGCCATTGCTGATCAGTGGGTTTTCCTTGTTACTGAAGAAGTCGCAATCTTCAAACGTCAGATTCCAGCAATCATAGAGATCCATGATACCGTATGTGCAGTGATGGATTTTGGTGCGTTTCACCCACGCATTCCCCAAACTACGTCCTACAATACCGAATGTGCCACAGCCATAGAGGTCGCAGTCTGAGATAATATTGTTCCGACCTCCCTCAAAGCCTATCACGCCCCCGTCACAATAGCCGTATTCCGTATGCCCGATAGTCAGATTCTCCACCCGGCAATCAAAACAATCGTAGAAGTTCAGACAGAAAGCATAGCGCGGATCCACCTCGATACTGGAATTGCGCTCACCGCGAATTGTGAGTCCTTCGAAGTGTTTGAGTGTCAGCTGCTGTCCGTCGTTGCACGACTCGCTGACGATGATTGGTTTATTGCTGATATCCTTCTTGACGATAGTAGCCCACGCACGTCCAGGCACCCCGGCAAACTTGTCCTCTTGTTCGAGTATACGCGAAAGGTTCAGATGCACGTCGGCACCAATCTGTACCGTGCGGTTGTTGCCAAGGGCATTGATAAACTGCTCCTCGGTAGTGACAATGATAACACCATCCACGACCTCTGACATTTCCTGTGCGACCTCTGCACGCTCATATCTCACACGCTCCCGGTCGTCTAATGACTCCTCATACTTCAAGAGTTGCAGATTGATGGTCTCTATCGGATTCAACTTAATGCGGCTGTTGTCGGCTACGGGCTTATACCAAGGCTGTCTGCCGAAGTGCTCCCGCAGATCCTTCGACTGGAATCTCCAACCATGACGTGCCAGAATCTCGTTGCGCATCAGCCGTAACTGGGGCTTTGAGAAGTAGCCAGATAATGAGCGTCGAGCAGCGAGTGCTGCAACACCCAACTGACCTCCTTCGCCTCCAGTTCTTTCTGATGCGCCAGACATCCATCCAGATCCTCTGGTGTCCATACGAAGATACCGACGGCATCACCATGCGGATTGCGGACTGCCAGAAAGTCCTGTCGTCCCTGACGGACATAATCCACTTGCCAACCTACCTCTCCACGAACGAACAGCCAACCTTGTTTATTACCAGCATTAAGGGTATAATGACCGTTGCCCGCCTTCATCAAGATAAACGTGTCGCTGCCCATCCTTTCACTTTCCCCGTCCATCGTGATATTGCCTGCCCCATCAACATGGGCTGTATAGAGTCTCTCGCCATTCCACCAGCGTGAACCCTCGGTGATGGTCTGAGCCACCATAGTCTGCGTACAGTACGCAAAAATCATTGCTAATAAAAAAAACTTTTTCATCATCGTTATTTTTATTATGCTTGATTATTATTTACCATTTACCAATTTGCGCAAGTCTTGGTTATATGTAGAACCCGACGAATAATCTACCTCACCGGGGGTCGAGAACCCGTGACCATTCCATTTCAAGGTCGTCTGCCACTTCTCTCGACCGTTCTCACTCCAATGCGTCACGATGATGTCCTTGCCAAGACGGGGCAGTGCATACGAGATATTGAAGTACTTCACCTCAATACCCATATCAGTGTACTGCATCTGCTTCGTGGCATTGTCGTAGCGGTAGAACAACAGACCGTCGAATTGCCCAGGGTTCATGCGCTTGCCATTTTCCGACAACTCTACACACAGCGCAAACAACTTATGTTTCTTATCTGCCATGTTCCAGTAGCACATCTCCCACTTGTTCGTGAATCCGTCGTGTTTCGACTGCACCAGGATATAGCCAGCCTTCTTGTCGACGGTAATCGTGAAGCCATCGGGCTGAGCCTCGCCCTTGCGATAACATTCCAACGACCGCCGCAGTGCTGCCGCTGACTCGTCCGGAGTATTTTCTTGATCATCCCAGATTGAAGTCCACGACCATGCGAAATCCATGATGTCGGGAGCAGCTCCCTGAAATCCCACTTTGATACCGTCCTGTGCCGACACTGTCAGCATACAGCACACAAAGATCACTGCAAATAAAAAGGTCCTTTTCATCCTCAGTATCGTTTTTATATGCCTTTCATTATTCTGGACGCTTAAACGTCATCGACTCACCTTCTGGGTCTTTCAGGACCAGTTTGGTGTCCGTTGCCGAGACAACGGTATACTTGCCACTCAGCAGTCCTTCCTGCGCCATCTGCTGTTTATTCTTATCGAAAGCGTTGAATACGATTTCCTGCAACTGCTTCTCCTTCTCCGGATTATCCTTGACAGCAGCCTTTAGCTCGTTGATAAAGTCTATGCTATATAAAAGCATTTCTGTCTGAGAGGGGTCGAAGTGGAAGTTGAGGAAACCCGATCCTGGCGTATATTCCTGCGCAGGAACTGTGAAATATAATGAAACATTACCTACTCCCTCCAAAGGTGCCTCTGCTACCATTGCCTGTTTCATCCGGTTACCTCCGAACACAAGGATATAGGTCACCGTCTCTTCCGACTCCTCGTCAATAACGTGAGTAATCCAGTTTCCCGTAATGGTCTGTGCCTGCAATGACAACATCGCTGCCATCGCCAACATGATAGTCAAAATAGTTTTTTTCATACGTCTTATTTTAATGGTTATTAAATACTTAGAAGAAATTGAAGAAATAGATGGCGGCAACCGTCTTGACGTCGGACGATGTCATGTTGCGTGCATTGCCGACACACCTGCCGTCCAAATAGACATCACCATTGGAACGGACCTCACCGACACGCCTGCCATCCAAATAAATTTCACCATTCGACCGAATCTCACCGACACGCCTGCCACTCTTATAGACATCACCGTTCGAGCGGACTTCTCCCCTGTTGCTGCCGTTGACATAGATGTCACCATTAGAACGTGCCTCTCCGACACGGGAGCCACTGATATAAATGTCACCATTCGGGCGGATTTCGCCAAACCGACTGCCACTGCGATACAACTCAATCGACTGCTTGCTGCTAGAGCTACTAGAACTGCTAGAATTACTAGAACTGCTAGAATTACTAGAAACTCTAGAGCTGCTTGCAGCCCTGGCGGCAGCCAGTTCGCGCTCTTTTGCGGCACGGGCTGCAGCTTCGGATTTAGCCTGTTGTTGCAATAACTTAAATCTCCCGATTTGGTCTTTGGAAACCATGACTCCAAAGGTGGTGTATGCCACGAGTAACGGACTGACATAGCCGTCGAACGAGCTGAAAGTAGTGCCATAACAGGAGGCTTCATTGATAGTAGCAGAACCAATCACTTCGCCATCCATCGAGACCTCGTTTGTCTTAGGATTGAACTTGATAGTGCCCAGATTTGGTGTTTCCAGCGTTCCGTCATTGCTCATCTGTCCTGCCGGTCTACCTGCAATATTCGTCCACTTACCTGTAGCAGGGTCGAGCATGAAGGTGATATGCTGACCGGCATACTCGCCAGCGCTTTCATCATAGGTGTCGTTGAATACTAACATGAGAGTCGCAGGGTCCCATTCTCCCACCTTCTTATTCATCCATTTGATGGTGACAGGTTTCCCTTTCTTATCCGGTTGAGGGATTGTGGGTTTGAGGGCATCCATCGCTTTCTCCTTCTTCGTCTTAATGCCGAGTGCCTTACGTGCCTTGTTAAGATTGATAGAAAACTGTGCGTCAGCCGCTGTGCTGAATGCGAACATGGTGACGAGCACCATCATTGTTGTCTTGATAGAATGTCTCATAATCGGTTGTAATTAATTCATGTGATTTATTGATGTAGTTGGTTGATTATTTCCTTTAACTGTCGTGTCACCTCCGCTTTCACCATATCACGTATGGTAAACAGGAGCCTGGCTTGATCCTCAGTATAGCTACTGGCTGCCTGATGCCTGCGGTTTGGTTGAGTGTTCGGTGACTTCTGGTCCATTGACGTTTCGTAATTTGCATGCAAAGATACGGCAAAAACAAGGCACTATCTTCAGCAGAATGCGCAGAAAATTGTGCAGAATCTTCCCAAATGCACCATTTCAACGCGTTTTGCCTATGTTTTTCCTAATTTCGGGCTAAATAGTCAGTAGGCGTAACACCATAAAACCGTTTGAAGGCACGGGTGAAGGCACCCTGGTCTTCATAGCCGCAAGCGAGGGCAATGTCTAAGATGGTGACCTGCGGCTCGACATGATCAAGTAGCTGGCGTGCCTTCTGCATGCGGATATTCGTGATGTAGCCCTGTGGGGTCTCACCGGTGATTGCTTTCAGACGGTTACGGAACTGGGTGGTACTCATCGCCATCTGCGAGGCAAGCGCATCCACATTGACACTGCTGGTCTCTATCTGCTCGGCTATGAGGTTCATGGTGCGGGTCAGGAAGTCCTTGTCACGGGCAGAGAGTTCCTGCTGTCGGTTGGCACGATCGTTCTCGTATCGCTGGCGCAACTCATCGAGAGTCATGGTTACCTCGCTGAGTCGGCGGCGCTGAAGTGCTGAGCGGCGGCGCAGCATTACTACCAGTGCGGCGGCGACAGCCAGCAACACGATACATACTATCAGAATGATGGTACGGGAACGGCGGATGTTGGTGTTCTCCTCCGCCAGACGGGTATTGCCAAACTCGGCATTGTAGCGAGCCAGCAGGTCAGCAGCTCCGTTGTTGTAGAGCGAGTCCTTCAGCAGGTCAAAGCATTCCAGTTCCAGTCGGGCACTGTCGGGATTGACGGTCCATAGCGCCTGATAGAGTCCGTCACGGGCATGCATCTCATTATAGGGATTGCCCATCTCATGACACAGGCTGACGGCTTCACGCAGATAGGGCACGGCACGACGCTCCAGACGGTGTTTCTCAGCATCGCCACATCCTGGGTCCCGGCTCATGGAAAGTAGCGTATGTCCCACCTTGTTGAGCGATATGGCGAGTGACTGGCGGTTGCCCTCCTTACGGAAGAAGGGGATGATGGTATCGAAGATCGCCAATGCCTCCTGGTGTTGCTTCATCCCCAACAGGATGGCTGCCTTCTGGGCAAGACGCACACGCAGTTTCATCTGCCGCCCGTCCTCACGCTCCAGTTGTATGGCACGCTCGATATAACGCTGGGCAGCGTCAAAGTGGCTCATGGAGAGTTCTGTCTCTGCTGCTGCGCCGCAGTACATGGCAATACGGGCACGATGGTTGATCTCTTCGGCAAGCTGGAGTGCCTCAAGGATGTACTTCAGTCCCTCCTGAGGCTGCTTGGCATCGACATAGATGGCACCGATGGTGTTGAGCGACGAAGAGATCATCTCCTTGTCACCACTGGCACGGTCCATTGCGTTACATTCCTTGGCATAGCGCAGCGCCTTATGGTAGTCAGACTGCCGCGAGGTACACACGGCGAGGATGCTCAGCTCATCGGCTATCTCGTCAGTCATTCCCAGCTGGCGAAGCATGGGCAGTGCCTGCTCACCCACGATGACGGCACTGTCATAGAGTTGCTCTTCATAATAACGCCCACTCGCCTCATAGAGACGCATTGCCTCCTGCTTGCTGACAGGCTGCTTGCCAGGTGCGGCATCCACAGCCATGGTAGCAGAAAAGAGAAGGATGAGAAGGATCAGTTTGGTGAGATAATCACTCGGGGTGACACCGAAGAAGCGCTTAAAGGCACGGGTGAACGACGACTGGTCGTCATAGCCGCAACATTTTGCCACGTCAAGGATGGTCATGTCAGGGGTCGTATCCAGCAGGTGATGCGCCTTCTGCATGCGGATGTTCGTGATGTAGCCCTGTGGGGTCTCACCGGTAATGGCAGAGAGTCGCCGGCGGAACTGTGAGGTACTCATCGCCAACGCTGAGGCAAGGTCATCCACACTGACACGGTTGGACTCTATCTGCTCGGTGATGATGGTCATCATCTTGGTGAGGAACTGTCTGTCCTGCTCCGACAGTTCATGAGCGCCATTATCTCCAGTGCCGTCCTGTTGCTGACGCTCACCATGCAACTGCAGTTCTTCAAGGGTCCTGGTCTCCTCACTGAGGCGCTGCTTCTGCAGGGCTATCAACCGGCGCTGGCGCACCACCAAAACAACGGCAACAGCCAACAGCACAACACACATCAGTATAATATAGACACGCGAACGGCTCACAGAGTGGTTCTCCTCCTGCAACCGGTCGTTACCCATCGCCACATCATATTTCGCCTGTGCATCTCCAAAGGTCTTGTTATAAAGCGAGTCCTTGATTCGGGCATTGCGTTCTACCTCCATGCGGGCACTGTCGGGACTCGGCGCCTCTCCGTGAGCGCATGGAACCGCAAGCCACCACATCATAACCATCAGAACGGTGATAAGTGTACTTCTCTTCATAAGGAATCACAATTATGCGGACAAAGTTACGGAAAAAAGTTCATAGTTCATAATTATTTCGTAACTTTGTCGCAGCAATAATATTTAGTAATGAACAGTTATCTTATAAAAGTATGTCATTTCATGTTCGTCTTCCTGACGACCTGCCTCATTCATGTCCATGCACTAAGTGTGCAAGACTTCACCTATTCACACCTTGGACAGACAGACGGACTAGGCAGTCAACGAATATATTCCATTTTACAGACTGAAGATGGCGCTGTATGGTGGTCGACAAAAGATGGTGCGGAACGCTATAACGGTGTCAATGTCAAACATTATCAGATGGGGGATTTGAACATGTTCAGCAACTTTGCCGGACGTATCACCAAACTGACCAAAGGAAAGAATGCAGAATTAATAGCTTTTGATAATAAGGGAGGAATATTTTCATACGACAAACACGAGGATAAGTTCCAACTCTATATGGATATATCCAGATCCTTTAAAGGTGACGTATTAGTAAATGACATTTTAGTCACTGAGCAAGGGCTATGGCTGGCAATGAGAGAGGGCACTTTTTTCCTACATGACAAAAAACTTGTTCCCATTTACAAAAACGTCTATACAAACACCGTGATAGAGACAAAGGACGGTGTGCTGTTGTGTACTAGAGAGGGCGTGCTAAACTGCCTTTTAGGGAAAGGAACACTCCCCCGTGAGAATATGCAGTTACGTTCCATACTTCCCCATCAAATTGAAAGTGGCTATTATGACACAAAGCATCATAAGGTATGGTTAGGTGGTTTCTTAAATGGAGTACATGTTCTCACACTAGAAACAGGAAATGCCCTGACTAACGACATACAGACAGGTACCGCCATTCCTAATCCTGTACGATGTATCACTCCATACAACGACCAAACGATGTTGATAGGTGTTGACGGACTGGGTGTCTTTCAAGTCAATAGACTTCCCAACTCTTCTGGGGAGTATGAGAGTTCCCTGCTCTTTGACGCCAATGAGAGTAGCCAGGGAGTGCTTCACGGAAATGGAATATATGCCATCATCCGGGATTTATGGGGTAATATCATTATCGGGTCATATTCTGGTGGCATAGACATCGCACGACCTGTAGGAAGTACGCCAGCTATGTTCCAGCATATTCGCGACAACCAGCAATCTTTACTCAACGACCATGTGAATTGTGTCGCACAGTTTCCTGACGGAATGCTTGTAATGGGTACAGACAATGGTATCAGTCTGCATAATCCTATCACTAAACAATGGAGGAACGTCTGCCGTGGAGCCGTCGTTCTTAGTCTTTGTGTAACACCATCAGGAACCATGTTGGCAGCCACCTATGGAAAAGGGGTTTTTGAAATTAATGAGAATGGGCAATTACACCAACTTTATACAAAAGAAAACGGAGTATTGAAAGACAATCATGTGTACAAACTGCTCTTCGACAAGAAAAACAACCTTTGGATGGGTTGCCTGGATGGTGCGTTAGTAGAGAAAAACGGTTCTAGCACTCATTACTACCCCATTAAAAATGTTCAGGACATCATACAGCTACCTAACGGCAAGATTGCTGTGGGTACAGCCAATGGCATCAAGGTAATCTCACCCGAGACGGGGAATACCACAGAATTGAACTATGCTATTAATCCTGATGATGTCAATAAATTCATCCTTACATTATTTGTCAATGACGAAAAAGAGCTATGGATAGGCACAGACGGAGGCGGTGTATATGTCTACAACTTAGATACCCGTAGAAGTCGACAACTCACCAAAGCGAATGGATTGCCCTCAAACACAGTCAATAGTATTACCAAAGACAGTAACCAACGTATACTCATTGCAACAGACAAGGGACTGGCGTTCGTTTCACAAGATGAACCTGCCACCATTTATTGCGTGAACCACTGCTACGGTATTGAACGGGAATATTCTGCCAGGGCTGTCGTAAGTTTACAAAACAAACATATATTATATGGCACTTCTTCAGGTGCTCTAATCCTTAATCCTGATAATATCCAAAAAATCAACTATACTGCTAAGTTACATATCTTTGGAACTGACAGTAAGGTATTACGACTTGGATATAACGAACGTACTTTTGATTTACATTACGAGTGCATCAACCTTCGGCATCAATTCGACATCGTATACCAATACAAAGTGGGAGACGGGGAATGGAGCCAGCCTACAGAGCAGCAGTATATCCGTTTCACCAATTTAGAATCAGGCACTCATGAACTTTATCTGCGTAGTGTGAGTCGCACCTGTAACGCAACACTCGATGAACAGAAACTGACAATTGTTATTGGACAGCCTTGGTGGAACTCTTGGTGGATGTGGATAGTCTATATCTGTCTGATAGGACTTGCATTCTATGGTGCATGGAAAGTGTATGAGTTACATACTAAATACATGCGATTAGTCATTAACAACCCCAATATCAATGCCAATACCGACAAGCGCTGGACGCATGAAGATGAAGAAATAGAACAACAGGACAGTGAAGGAACCGAGTTCATTGATGAGGTGACGAAGATAGTGGCAAGCAACTTGTCTGATTCCGAATTCAATATAGATCAATTATGCCGTGAGATGGCAATGAGCCGTACTCATTTCTATCTGAAACTGAAGTCATATACCGGAAAATCCCCACAGGATTTTATCCGTGTCATCCGACTGGAGAGAGCCGCTGCCTTACTCAGAGGTGGACATCCTGTCACAGAGACCGCTATCCTTGCCGGCTTTGACAACCCCAAATATTTCAGTACGGTATTCAAGAAATATTTCGGTGTCTCTCCCTCTAAATACTGCTGAAGACAGGTATAATTTCTATCAGAAAAGGTTTCAAAACTGACATTTTATAGTTTTGAAACCTTTTTTGTACGCCTTCAAACCAAGCTTCTTTCTCCTTATACTACCTTTGCAGCACGAATATTTAAATAATTAAAAAAAATGAGAACCAGAACTAAATTCCTTTTTTTGCGAGTTATCATTATCGGAATGCTCACCTTTGCCAACACCATATACTGTATGGCACAGATAACAGCCAAGCAATGGAACAAAGATGTGGTGGGATGGAACCTCGGCAATCAGTTCGAATGTTCCGCTCCAGGACAAGATGGAGAGTCAATGGCTATTGGCAACCCTGAATTATCTATCAAAGCAGAAACCGCATGGGGTAATCCTGTCGTGACAAAGAAAGTAATCAAGGCTGTCAAAGATGCGGGCTTCAACGCCATCCGTATTCCTATACGCTGGCAATGCCACATCAGCAACGCTCAGGCAATGAGTATTGACAAGGCATGGATGAAGCGTATCAAAGAAGTGGTAGACTGGTGCCTAGACTATGATCTGAAGGTTATCATCAACACACACCATGACAAATGGCTGGAAGGACGACCTTTCCAACAATACAAAGAAGAGAACTGTCAGAAGTTGGCATTATTATGGTTTAATATCGCCAGCGAATTCGCTTCTTATGACTATCGCCTGGCTTTTGCTGGTACTAATGAGGTACATGTAAAAGACAACTGGGGCAAACCCACTGCAGAGAATCTGGATGTTCAGAATGCCTATAATCAGACATTTATAGATATTGTCCGCGCTACTGGCGGAAATAATGCGAAGCGTCACCTCATCGTACAAACTTACGTATGTAATCCAGATTTCGGTATCAACAACAATGAGTTTATCATCCCTACTGATATAGAAGGTAATGGCAATAACTTCATGAGTGTTGAGTTTCACTATTACAACCCATGGGACTATGCCGGCGAATGCAAGTATTATTTCTGGGGAGAGCCTTACAAACAGTATGGTGAGGTGTCTCCCAGCAATGAGAAATCGATGACTGATTTCTTTGACAAGGTCACCAACACCTGGGGAGCCAAAGATTTAGGCATCGTCATTGGAGAATGGGGCGTGACAGACCATTACAAGAGTGGGCAGATGGACATCATACATGAGAATATGACCTACTATTGTACGACTTTCGTTGCAGAAGCTCGCAAACGTGGTTTCTCCACATTCATCTGGGACAACAACGCATTCGGCAGCGGAATGGAGAAATTCGGTATTTTCGACCGTGAGAGGGGTATGAAAATCAAGGCTGACTGGATTATAAAAGGAGTTATGCAAAAAAACAATTAATAATATATCATTATGAGACAAAACAATTGGAAAACAACTTGTTTGACTGTATGCGCCATTGTGCTGCCATCAGCCATACAATCTATGTCTGCTTCCAATACCACAGTTTCGCAAGTGGTGCAACAAGCAGCAAAAGTAACTGGTTCTGTGACAGATGGCAAGGAACCTATCATAGGAGCCAGTGTAAGGGTAAAAGGCGGTAGCCAAGGTACCATCACCGACATGGACGGTAACTTCAAGTTAGACGTGGCTATCGGCACCGAACTTGTCATTTCTTATGTAGGATATAGGGAGGTGACCGTCAAGGCTTCCCACAATATGAAGATTGTGATGGAGGAAGAAAGTACCGCACTGAATGAGGTGGTAGTCACAGCCCTCGGTATCAAACGTGAGCGTAAGGCTCTCGGATACGGTGTTTCTGAGGTAAAAGGAGAAGAATTGACAAAGGCAAAAGAGACCAATGTCATCAACTCACTTTCTGGTAAGGTCGCCGGTCTTGTCGTACAAAACACTGCAGGCGGTGCTTCCGGCTCTACTCGTGTACTGCTTCGTGGTAATACGGAGATGACGGGTAACAACCAGCCGTTATATGTCATTGATGGCGTACCCTTGGACAACACGAACTTCGGAAGCGCAGGAGAGGCAGGCGGCTATGACCTGGGAGATGGCATTTCTGCCATTAACCCCGACGATATCGAGAACATGACCGTGTTGAAAGGACCGGCGGCGTCTGCTCTTTATGGCAGTCGCGCCTCGCATGGTGTCATTCTTATAACCACCAAGAAAGCTGAGAAAGACAGAATCAGCGTCGAATATAATGGTTCTTTTACTATTGACACGCAGCTGGCAAAATGGGATGATATTCAGCAGGTATATGGTATGGGCTATGGAGGAAAACTTCCCACATCAAGTACATCGGGCACCAACTCCAGTTGGGGTCCGAAAGCCGACGGTTTCATCTACAAGTACTTCGATGGCATAGAACGTGAATTCAAGATGTATCCCAACAATGCCGACGGATTCTTCCGCACAGGTTTCACCACTCAGAACTCAGCCATCCTGTCTGTAAACTCAGGGAAGACTGGTGTTCGTTTCTCTGTTACCGACATGCGTAACCGTGACATTCTCCCTAACACAAGGATGAGCCGCGATAACTTCAACCTCCGTGTCACTACTTCCGCGGGGCCTGTCGACTTCGATTTCACCGCCAACTACACACGCGAGGACGTAAAGAACCGCCCTGCCCTTGGTGATTCACAAAGTAATGTCGGAAAGAACCTCATGACACTGGCAGGCACCTATAACCAAGCATGGCTACAAACCTACCAGACGGATGATGGTGAGTATGCTAACTGGAATGGTAATGACCAGTATAACAAGAATCCATACTGGGACCTTTATAAAAACAAAAACACCACTGCCAAGGATGTCTTCCGTCTGACTGCCAAGGCTATTTGGAACGTCACTGACCATTTCAAACTTCAAGCTACAATTGGTACGGACATGAACTTCATGAAATTCGAGGATTACATTGCCAAGACAACCCCTGGCACTCCCGGCGGAAAACTGACCAACCAGTCGTTCAACAATAAGACGCTGAATGCAGAGCTGTTAGCCCTGTATAACAACCAGTTTGGTGACTTCGATATCAATGCCACATTAGGAGGCAATATCTTCAAGGTTAACAACCATACCACCACAAGCACTGGTATAAACCAGCAGATGAGCGATGTCATCAATATCATGAATTACCAGGAGCAGAACGTTCGTGAGGACATCTATAAGAAGCAGATCAACTCTATCTTCGGTAGTGCCAGTGTCGGTTACAAACACACCTATTACCTGGAGGCGACCTTACGTGGTGACAAATCATCAACATTACCTATTAGTAATAATATATATGTATATCCCTCCATATCCGGAAGTGTCGTCTTTTCTGAATTCATCAAAAACAAGAGTTTAATCAACTACGGTAAGATCCGCGCATCATGGGCGCAGGTAGGTAGTGATACAGATCCCTATCAACTGGCATTGAACTACGCCACGGGAAAATACAGTTATGCAGGTTATACGATTGGTATGATCAACAATAGTACACAACCGAACAAAGACCTGAAGCCGACACGCACCAATAGCTTTGAAATTGGATTGGAGATGAAATTCTTCCACGGACGACTCGGCTTGGACTTCACCTACTATAACCAATTGTCAAAAGACCAGATTATCGGTCTAGCATCAACGACAACGTCAGGATATTCATACCGACTGATTAATGCCGGCGAGATTGAGAACAAAGGTGTTGAAGTCGCACTCAATGGACGTGTGTTGCAGATAAAGGATTTCGCATGGGACGCAGGTGTCAACTTCTCAAAGAACATCAACAAAGTGAAATCACTCGTTGAGGGTATGGACTATTTCGAACTAGCAAAAGCAACATGGTGTGGTGTCAGCGTGGGTGCGAAAGTTGGAGAGGATTATGGAGCAATCCGTGGTAAAGACTTCTTACGTGCTCCCGACGGACAGGTGATTATCAATGCAGAGACTGGATTACCAGAAGTAGACCAGAAGATAAAGACTATCGGTAACTCCTCATGGGACTGGACAGGTGGTTTCTACTCTACCTTTACCTATAAGAATTTCCGTCTTTCTGCCGGTTTTGACGTGAAAGTTGGTGCCGACCTCTATTCCATGTCAATGAATTCAGCTTACAAGACCGGTAAGGCAATCCAGACACTGGAAGGTCGTGACGCTTGGTATGCCTCTGAGGAAGCCCGTGAGGCTGCTGGCATGACAGACGGGGAATGGCGCGCAGCTGGCAACTGCGAGGGCTTCATCGCTCCAGGTGTTATCGCCAATGGTGACGGCACCTATCGTCCGAATGATGTGCCTGTGAACCCTGAGACCTACTGGAAAGCTATTGCCAACAATGTGCAGAGTCCTTTCGTCTACGACAATTCCTATATCAAGTGTCGTGAGATCACCTTGGGCTATACCTTCCCGGAGAAATTGCTGGGTAAGTTTGCCAAAAGCCTCAGCGTATCATTCGTAGCACGTAACCCGTTCATCATTTGGAAGAGGATTCCAAATATTGACCCTGACTCAGGATATAACACTTCTGGTCTAGGACTGGAGTATGGCTCACTACCCTCACGTCGTAGCTATGGTATAAACGTTAATATTAAGTTTTAAGTTGATAAGAAGATAATATATGAAAAAGATATTTTTTGCAGTACTTACAGCCGGTCTTTGCCTGACTTCCTGCAGCGACAGCTACATGGAAGAACTGAACACCGACGACTCAAAGGTGTCAAAGCTTGACCCCAACGCCCAGTTGACCACAGCCTTGCTGCAGACATACGGTGACTTCAGCCTGATGGACACCTACCGTAACTATATCACGGGATTCACACAGCATTTTGCCGGTGGCTGGAATGTCACAAACTATGCGGGTGCCGTACATTTCGAGGATGATATCTCACGCCGTATCTGGGACCGTTACTATGAAGTGTCTATCAAGAACCTCGTAGATGCCATCCACAACTCTGAAGATAGAACCAACTTGAATGCAGCCCTTCGCATCCATCGCGTCTTCCTCACCTCTGTTCTGGCAGACACTTACGGTGATGTTCCCTGTTCTGAAGCAGGTCTTGGCTTTATCGAAGGTATCGCCACACCCAAATACGACACTGTTGAAGAACTCTACGACTGGTTCTTTACCGAACTGGAAGCCTGCGAACAGCAACTCGGTACAGGCACGGACCGTATCACGGGCGACGTGACCAGTATGGGTGGCGAGGTAGCCAAGTGGAAGAAATATGCCAACTCCCTCCGCATGCGATATGCCATGCGTATCTCTGATGTCAACCCCACCAAGGCCCAGCAGGAGTTTGAGAAAGCTATGAACAATGCCAGTGGCTATATTGCCACAGCCGACGATAATGCCTATATTGTCTACTCAGACTCACCATATACCTTCTATGACGGTGCTACAGAGTACGACTTCCGTACCAATGCTTTGAGTGAGATCCTTTACGGACAGGATCCGTCTTCTCCAACATTCGTCAGCTCGACTTTGTTCTATCAACTCCAGAATACCGGTGACCCTCGTCTCTATCGCATTTGCCGCCACTACTACAACATCAAGCGAAGTCAAATTAAACCCGACAAAGAGCAGAACATCGACCTGACAGACGAAGTATTGGCATACTTCGCCAACAGAGGGAAAGGCGAGGAACCCTGTAACCCCGGTGCCGCCTGGTATGACAACTGGATGGATGTTATCACGACTGCGGATATTCCGACACTGGCAAAATGGGCCTCCATGGATGCCAACGTCTACGACAACAGTGACTATCGTGCCCGTGCCACCCGCCCCTGCCTGAACATCGACTTCGAGATGCCGTCATGTCCTGGCATCCTGATAACATCAGCAGAGGTACAGTTCCTCCTGGCAGAGGCAAAGACACTGGGATGGGCTGTAAGCGGAAATGCTGACAGCTATTATGAGGCTGGTGTTCGCGCATCAATGGAAATGCTCAACGATTACTACCTTACCTCCAACAAGATTACTGAAGACGAAATCAATCTTTTCATCCATAACAACCCTCTGGGCACCAACCCTAAGGAGACAATCAATACGCAGGCGTGGATTCTACACCTGATGAATCCCTCTGAGGCGTGGGCAAACATGCGCCGCTCTGACTATCCTACCGTGCTTGACAGAACACGTCTCGCCACATTCCCCAGCGATGGCTTTGTCTATGATGACCCCGACCTTTCCATGCCAACGCGTCTGAAATATCCTGAACTGGAAGACCAGTACAACAATATCCATTACAATGAAGCTATTGAACGCATGGGGGGCAAAGACAACTGGCATAAACACCTTTGGTGGGACACCGGTGACTTGCATGTACAGCCCACCTTCACTCCTCCTTTCGGTAAGGGTTATGTCAACTAAGATAATTAACGGATAAAAGCATAAGAACAATATGAATAAGAATATGAAACAATACCAGCACAAGGGATGGAAAGTTATGACCATGTTTCTTGCCATGTGTCTCGCTGTGGCAGGTGCTACTGCCTTATCAGCATGCTCTTCCAACGACGACCCCTACTTCACCGTAACGGAGAACGACAATCCCCGTATCCTGAATACTGACTTGAGTGACAAGACGCTGGACCGCAAGACCAAGTTGAACATTGAGATCAAGGTCACCCCTATCCAATATACTACTGTGACATGGCTGCTGAATGATGTCCTGATCGCAGAAGGTACCGTCATCGACCAGACACTGCCTGTAGGTGATCATGTACTAAAGATAGTAGCAACCACTACCAAAGGAAAAACCACCTCACGTACCATTCATGTCAAAGTAACACCGGCAGAAGGTGACCCGGAGTTGGCAAGCGATCCCAAATCACGATGGCTCACCATAGGAACCACAAAGACGATTGACTGCATCAATACGACCAGTGTGACAAGAGTTATCATAGGCGAGACGGAAGCTTCTAACGTCTCTTTTGCCAATGACAAACTCACCTTCACCGTGCCTGACATGCCCGAGGGAGAATACATGGTAACGATAGTGAATGCAAACGGCGAGAGCTTTGGATGCGGACTGTTCACTGTAAGTAATGACACGTATCCTGATCCAGGTGTCAAAGAGACCGTACTCTGGGAAGGTGGCGTAGACATCAACTGGGGTGATGCCAATGTGAAGATCACTCCTGAGGAGATGGCTAACGTTCCTGTAGGCGCTACGATTCGTCTGGAGTATGAGATGATCGATGCGGAATACCACGCCATGCGTATCACTACTCCATGGTGGGGCGACACGTCAGCCGACGACTTGGTCAATCAGTTCGATGTCACTGCTGACACTCCCAATCCTTTTGAGTTCACCTATACGGAGGCTTGCAAGACACTAGTAGACGAGCGTGATGGCATGCTTATCGTGGGCTTTGGCTATAAACTGAAGCAAGTCACGTTCAAAGAATAGAAATCTTCCTTATAAGATAATCATGAAAAGGAACCGGTCTGTCATAGTCCGGTTCCTTTATCTTTCTGCATTTTTTTCATTTTCCAGAACTCTGTTTCACAATTATTTTGTAATTTTGTGCCAAAATTTGAATGAGTAGTATTTATGGAGAAGAAATTACGACTTGGCTCACTTTGTGTGCAGGCTGGTTACAAAGCAAAGAACGGAGAACCTATCGAGTTGCCGATTATTCAGAGTACGACGTTTAAGTATGATGACTCTGACGAGATGGCACAGCTGTTTGACCTGAAGAAGGAGGGGTATTTCTATACCCGTCTGCAGAACCCCACCAATGACGCGGTGGCTGCTAAGATAGCGGCACTGGAGGGTGGTGTCGGCGCAGTGCTGACCTCCTCGGGACAAGCAGCCAACTTCTACGCACTGTTTAATATCTGTGAGGCAGGCGACCATTTCGTGACTTCCAACGAGATCTACGGGGGTACCTTCAACCTCTTCGGCGTGACACTCAAGAAACTGGGCATCGAGTGTACGTTCGTCTCCCCTGAGGCGAGTGACGAGGAGATACAGGCTGCCTTCCGTCCAAATACCAAGGCGATGTTCGGAGAGACCATCACCAACCCCGGTTGTGCCGTGCTGGACATCGAGCGCTTCGCACGCATCGCCCATCAGAACGGCGTGCCCCTGATTATCGACAACACGTTTGCGACACCTATCAACTGCCGTCCCTTCGAATGGGGTGCCGACATCGTGACGCACTCCACCACGAAATACATGGACGGCTTCGCCACACAGGTGGGGGGTGCCGTGGTGGACAGCGGTAACTTCGACTGGATGAAATATGCGGAGAAATTCCCCGGTCTGTGTACTCCTGACGAGTCGTACCACGGACTGACCTACGTGAAGGCGTTCGGCAAGATGGGCTATACCACCAAGCTGGTGGCGCAGCTGATGCGTGACCTGGGCAGCATCCCTGCTCCCCAGAACTCCTTCCTCCTGAACATCGGACTGCAGACACTGCACCTGCGCATGGCACAGCACTGCAAGAATGCCCAGCGTGTCGCTGAGTTCCTGCACGACTGTCCGAAGGTGGCGTGGGTACACTACTGCGGACTGAAGGACGACCAGTACTATGAACTCGGACAGAAATACCTGCCGAACGGCTCATGCGGTGTCATCGCCTTCGGACTGAAGGGCGACCGTGAGACCGCCATCAAGTGGATGGACTCGCTGCAGATGATCAATATCGTGACGCATGTCGCCGATGCCCGCACCTGTGTGCTGCATCCTGCCAGTCATACTCACCGCCAGCTCAGTGACGAGCAGTTGCGCGAGGCTGGCGTGGCTCCCGACCTGATCCGCCTGTCGGTAGGCATCGAGGACGTAGAGGATATCCTCGACGATATCAAGCAGGCACTGGACAAGATTTAATCATTATCAACCATCTTAATAAGTAAAGAAGTATGTTTCACATTTACAAAGGCTACGAACTTGTGGATGCGTACCACAAGATGCGTATGGGCAGGCGCTTCCATCCGAGTGGTGCCTTTAAGAAAACAACACAGGCAATCGTCGTACTTATCGTGACGCTGTTCCTCTGGAACATGCCGTCAGAGTGGTTCGGCATTGAGGGACTGACCACCGTACAACAGCGTATCATCGCCATCTTCGCCTTCGCCACCCTGATGTGGATCCTGGAGGTCGTCTCCTCATGGGCTACCTCCGTGGCGATTATCGGACTGATGCTGCTCTTCACCTCGGACAGTGGTGTCAAATGGATGTGCAATCCTGACGAGGTGGGTGCCCTGCTGTCTTACAAATCGGTGATGGCGACCTTCGCCGACCCTGTCATCATGCTGTTCATCGGCGGTTTCATCCTTGCCATCGCAGCGACGAAGACGGGACTGGACGCACAACTGGCAAAGGTGCTACTCAAACCTTTCGGCAACAAGAGTGACAACGTGCTGCTGGGCTTCATCCTCATCACGGGTCTGTTCTCGATGTTCGTGTCGAACACGGCGACGGCGGCAATGATGCTGACCTTCCTGACACCGGTGTTCCGCCAACTGCCTCCCGAGGGTAAGGGACGTATCGCCATGGCACTGTCAATCCCCATTGCCGCCAACCTCGGCGGTATGGGAACACCCATCGGCACACCTCCCAACACCATCGCCCTGAAATACCTCAACGACCCGGAAGGACTGAACATGCAACTGGGCTTCGGCGAATGGATGATGTTCATGACTCCATTGGTCATCATCCTCCTGTTCTTAGGATGGTACCTGCTGAAGACCCTCTTCCCCTTCAGTCAGAAAACGGTAGAACTGGAGATCGAGGGGGAGATGAAGAAAGACAAGCATACCTATATCGTCATCGTGACCTTCTTCCTGACGGTGGCTCTCTGGCTGCTGGATGCCGTGACGGGCATCAACTCATATACCGTCGCCCTGGTACCGTTCATGGTGTTCGCCCTGACGGGTGTCATCACCAAGCGTGACCTGGAGCAGATCAACTGGAGTGTCATCTGGATGGTGGCGGGCGGCTTCGCACTGGGCTACGGACTGAATGCCTCAGGACTTGCAGCCAATGCGGTGAAAAGTATTCCCTTCGGTGAGTTCTCTCCCCTGCTCATCCTGTTGCTGTCGGGACTGATCTGCTATCTCCTCTCCAACTTCATCAGCAACTCAGCGACGGCGGCACTGCTGATGCCTATCCTTGCCGTCGTCTGTGCCGCCATGGGTGACAAGCTGGATGCCATCGGCGGTACACCGACCGTCTTGATCGGTGTTGCCATAGCTGCCTCCAGTGCCATGGTACTGCCCATCTCCACCCCACCGAACGCCCTTGCCTATGCCACCAACCTGGTACAGCAGAAGGACATGTCGAAGATTGGACTCATCATGGGTATCATCAGCATGGCAATGGGTTACATCCTGCTCTATTTCCTGGGAACATTACACGTGCTATAACCCAAGAAATTAACAAATTGTAAACTTAAAACGAAAATAATAGGGAATTTTCTTGGAAGTTTCAAGAAAATTCCCTATTTTTGCATTATCAATATAACAAAATGTAAGTTAAACGATAAAAACCTTAAAGCTATGAACGTTGAGAAAATCATGCAAGACCTGGAGAAGAAGCATCCGGGAGAAGTAGAGTACTTACAGGCTGTACGTGAAGTACTGGAGTCTATCAAAGACGTATATAACCAGCATCCTGAGTTTGAGAAGGCTAAGATTGTGGAGCGCATCGTGGAACCGGAGCGCATCATCACCTTCCGTGTGCCCTGGGTTGATGACAAAGGGGAGGTACAGGTGAACATCGGATATCGTGTGCAGTTCAACAGTGCCATCGGTCCGTATAAGGGCGGTCTGCGCTTCCATGCTTCCGTGAACCTGAGCATCCTGAAGTTCCTCGGTTTCGAGCAGACCTTCAAGAATGCGCTGACGACCCTGCCGATGGGTGGTGGCAAGGGTGGCAGTGACTTCTCACCACGTGGCAAGAGCGATGCGGAGATCATGCGCTTCTGTCAGGCTTTCATGTGTGAACTGTATAAGGTCATCGGTCCCGATGTCGACGTACCTGCCGGTGATATCGGTGTCGGCGGTCGTGAGATAGGCTACCTCTTCGGTATGTACAAGAAACTGACCAGTCAGTTCCATGGCGCTACCCTGACGGGTAAGGGTCTGGAATGGGGCGGCAGCATCCTGCGCCCAGAGGCTACGGGCTATGGTGCCCTGTATTTCGTCCATCAGATGATGGAGACACATGGACTGGACATCAAGGGCAAGACCGTCGCCCTCTCTGGTTTCGGCAATGTGGCATGGGGTGCCGCCAAGAAGGCTACCGAACTGGGGGCAAAGGTCATCACCATCAGTGGTCCTGACGGCTATATCTATGACCCTGCCGGACTTGACGACGAGAAGATAGCGTATCTGCTGGAGCTGCGTGCCTCAGGCAATGACATCTGCCAGCCGTATGCCGACGAGTTCCCCGGCAGCCAGTTCTTCGAGGGCAAGAAGCCATGGGAGCAGAAAGCGGACATCTACCTGCCCTGTGCTACGCAGAACGAGCTGAACGGTGAGGATGCCGACAAGATCCTTGCCAACAAGCCACTGTGTGTCGCTGAGGTCAGCAACATGGGATGCACTGCCGATGCCGTCAATAAGTTCATCGCTGCCGGTCAGCTCTTCGCTCCGGGCAAGGCTGTCAATGCGGGTGGTGTCGCCACCTCAGGTCTGGAAATGACACAGAACTCGATGCGTATCGCATGGACGGGTGAGGAGGTAGACCAGAAACTGCACCAGATCATGTCGGGCATCCATGAGCAATGCGTGAAGTATGGTAAGGAGGGTAACTATGTCAACTACGTGAAGGGTGCCAACGTGGCAGGCTTCATGAAGGTGGCAAAGGCTATGCTCGCACAGGGTATCGTATAAAAGTAAAGGAGCCTTAGGCTCCTCCCTGCGAAGCCTTAGGCTTCGACCCTTGAAGCTTTAGGCTCCCGCCCCCGAAGCTTTAGGCTTCGAAGGGCGAAGCCTAAAGCTTCTTTATTGATACTTATTTCCGTCTGGTGACGATGGTGATGTCGTGGGTACCTGCGTCGATATCACGGTTGTTGACGGTGGCACCGACACGGATTTTTGCCGTACCGTCCTTCAGCTTCTTATCGGCAAGGATGGTGGCGGTATAGCGCACTCCATTATTGGGGGCGATGCTCTCTACATGGAGATTGGGAGAGATATGCAGGTTCTTATTACCCGTCACGTCATTGACCAGCGGTTGTACGTCATAGAGGGTATGACGGGTGTAGTTCATGATCTCAAAGGATATCTGGCACTGCTCCCCAGCCTTCAGGACACCGTCATGGTCCTGATCCACAAAGCGTGCATTGCGGATGATGATGCGCTCGGGTTTGTCGGCATCCATACGCTCAAGCTGACTGAGCGATACAGAGGGTTTGTCGGAGGCTGTCTGCGCAGGACGCTCATTCTTAGGACCAGCAATACCGATGTCGATGCGGTCGTCACCAATGTTGGTGGCATCAAAACCGCTGTTGTCTGACGACTGGGTGCGACGGCGGTATTTATAGTCATCATCACGGTCATCGTCGTAATCATACTGACGCTGACGTTGCTCCATGCGACGGTGATAGCCCTCTATCTCCTCCTGACGCTTCTGGTCAGCGGCGGCACCGATGGCTGCTCCCACAGCGGCACCTCCCGCCATACCCACAATCGTACCGATGTCACTACCACGCCAACCACCTGAGATACCACCGATGGCAGAGCCGAGAACGGCACCGATGGTACCACCGGCATAGGCTCCAGTCCCTGTGTAGGTTCCGCAACTGCTCATCATGAAAGCAGCACCAACAACCCATATTCCAATCTTCTTCATATCGCTTTCCGTTTTAAAGTTCACGATGCAAAGATACGGATTTTCCACAAAACGGCAAGGGGTATTTCCCGAAAATCGCTTAGGGGATTCCCTAACATTTCAAGATATGTAACCGTAGAGCAAAAAACGGGGCGTTGCCATGTGGCAACGCCCCACTCTATGTAATTTGCACTGAACTTACTCAGTTTTCGCCTCTTCAGCAGCAGGTGCTTCAGCAGCAGCCTCTTCAACAGCAGGTGCTTCAGCAACAGCCTCCTCAGCCTTAGGAGCTTCCTCAGCAGCAGCCTCAGCCTTAGGAGCTGATGACTTACGTGAACGACGAGTCTTCTTAGCCTCAGTCTTTGGAGTCTTCAGCATGTTCTCATCAAAGTCTACAAGCTCGATGAATGCCATATCAGCACCATCACCCAGACGAGAACCAAGTTTGATAACACGAGTGTAGCCGCCTGGACGGTCACCTACCTTCTGTGCAATAACACCGAACAACTCTTTCAGAGCCTCTTTGTTCTGCAGGTAGCTGAATACTACACGACGTGAATTGGTACTATCATCTTTTGAGCGTGTAATCAGTGGCTCAACATACTTCTTGAGTGCCTTTGCCTTGGCGAGGGTCGTAGTGATTCTTTTGTGCATGATCAGTGAGATTGCCATGTTGGCAAGCATGGCATGACGGTGATCTGCAGTACGGCCCAGATGGTTAAATTTCTTTCCGTGTCTCATTTTTCGTTTTTCTTAAGCGGACAAATTCTCTATTGCCAATACTCAATTGTCAATTAGAATTATTCCTTGTCTAATTTATACTTTGTTATATCGGTTCCAAACGACAGATTCAGACTCTCGAGCAAATCATCAAGCTCAGTGAGCGATTTCTTACCGAAATTGCGGAACTTCAAGAGGTCAGTCTTATTGTACTGTACGAGATCACCAAGGGTCTCCACATCGGCTGCCTTCAGACAGTTGAGGGCACGAACAGAGAGGTTCATGTCTACCAATTTAGTCTTCAGCAACTGACGCATGTGCAGTACTTCCTCATCAAACTCCTGGTTGCCCTCGGTGTCATTATTCTCAAGGGTAATCTTCTCGTCTGAGAAGAGCATGAAGTGATAGATAAGGATTTTGGCGGCTTCCTTCAGCGCATCTTTCGGGTGAATGGAACCATCCGTCGTAACTTCAATCACCAGTTTGTCATAGTCGGTCTTCTGCTCAACACGATAGGGCTCTACTGAGTATTTTACGTTACGAATCGGGGTGTAGATTGAATCGATTGCTATAACATTCACATCGGTGCAGAACTCACGATTTTCCTCAGCGGGAACGTAGCCACGACCTTTGTTAATAGTAAGATCAATCTGCATCGAAGCTTTGGAATCTAAATGACAAATCACCAAATCGGGATTTAACACTTCAAATCCAGTCAGATACTTGCCAATATCACCGGCTTTGAACTCGGTAGAATTCTCAACGGTGATAGAGACTTTTTCGTTCTCGAATTCTTCCACTACTTGCTTGAACCGAACTTGCTTCAGGTTCAAGATAATGTTGGTCACGTCTTCCTTAACACCAGGTACTGATGAGAACTCATGCTCCACACCACTGATTCGAATGGTGTTGATGGCATAGCCCTCGAGTGATGAAAGAAGAATGCGGCGAAGGGCGTTACCAATAGTTACACCAAAGCCAGGCTCAAGAGGACGAAATT
>Ga0256407_10003223_pt1 | contig 29446 bp, 29 predicted proteins | sample RumenRJG_04DNA_FD_193489 | JGI IMG/M metagenome (GOLD analysis project Ga0256407, IMG submission 193489) | Bovine rumen microbial communities from Lethbridge, Alberta, Canada - RJG_04 | ecosystem: Host-associated > Mammals > Digestive system > Stomach > Rumen | place: Canada: Alberta...
TGCTCTCCACAAAACGCGACCACATCTGGATATTGTACTTGTAATGGCCAATGTACATGCAATGCAGTTTCATGCGCTCAATGTGCCTGTAATGCACAAAGCTGTACAGCACAATGTACTTGTGACGCTGTTTCGTGTACGGCTTTCTGTGATTGCGATGCTGTTTCATGTGCAGGATATTGTACATGTAATGCTAAAAGTTGTGGCCCAAAATGCACGTGTGATAGTGTTAGTTGCAGCAAATGTACAAGTCATGGTGCATGTTCCTGTGATGCTGACCCTTGTCCACATTGTTTGTGTAATATTCACGTTTGTGCACAATGTACTGCAACTGAATGTACTTCACAAGCCATATGTGATTGCAACTCTGTAGGTTGTGTACAATGTACTAGTGACGGTGCATGTCCAAGCGTATGTCCAACACAGGTTATGTGTATGTGTCACGAGCAAGATACTTGCACGTGTGATGTACAATGTACTTGCCACGCTAAAACATGTGCTGTGTGTAACTGTAATGCAGAAGAATAGTACTTTACTTTCAAATAATTTTGTTTTATATTATATAAAAAATAGAATATGGATGTATTTTCACAACCAGTTGGATATGCTATTAATTTTTTAGGTGGCCAACAGAAAAGAGACGATAGTATAAAGTATCGTAGATTAAAATATTTAGTAGATGTTGATTTAGAAGATAACAGAAAAGCAATCTACAATTTGTTAACCAGTTGTGGTGTTGTTTTGAATCAAGACGAGTTGAAACAGATAGAGGATTTTAAGAAAGACTCAATTTGTGTTAACTATTTGATTGAGAATTATTTCTTCGTACCAGAGGATTATGACGAGAAGGCTGTGGTAGATAGATACAGAGAAGAATCTGTTATCAAAAAGAAAACATTCTTGGTCACACCAACTGAATTTACTATTTTACCAACAACGGATTGTAATGCCAGATGTTTTTATTGTTTTGAGAGGGGCAAAAAAATAACCGTCATGACAATGGATATGGCAAATAAAGTTGCTGATTATATTATAGATTGTTGGAATAAGACAAAAGAGACGATAGTTCTAAGATGGTTTGGTGGTGAGCCACTATACAACATGAAAGCAATTGATGTCATTTGTAAGCGGTTAACAGAGAATGGTGTTGATTTCAAATCAAGTATCATATCCAATGGTTATCTGTTTAGTGAGGATGTAGCAATAAAGGCTGTCAACGATTGGAAAATGACACACGCACAAATAACGTTGGATGGTACAAAAGATGTTTACAATAAAACAAAGAGTTACATTTATGATGATGAGAATCCGTTTGAGGTTATTATGCGTAACATGGAATCCATGTTGAAAGCTGGTTTCGGTATAAGCATCAGAATGAATGTTGGTACACATAACGGTGATGATTTGAAAGAGTTGGTATCATATCTTAATGAAAGGTTCAAGAATGATATGAATCGAAAATTCTCTGTATATGCTCATCCAATATTTGAAACTGGTATGGATGATGAAACCAAGAGAACGCCAGAGGAACGTGCATTGGTTTATCAGAAACTGGAAGAATTGGAACAACACATGAAGAGTATTGGCATTTCATTAGGTATAGGAAGGTTAGGCGGTTTAAGAACAAGACACTGTATGGTGGATGGTGGAAAAGCCATACTTATTCTACCAGATGGAAAACTTGGACTATGTGAACATTATACCGATTCTGAATATTTTGGACAACTTGGAGACGATAGAGAATCCTGGGATTGGGGAGAGATTAAATCCTTGGTAGAACAGACAGATATGTTACCAGAATGTGGTGATTGTGTTCTTTATCCTACCTGTTATAGATTGAAGAAATGCTTGGATGAAATTTTCTGTGACAAGTATGTTGTTGATTGGACAATGAGGCGTACAATAGAGAATATCAAAGCAAAAATAAACTCATTCTATAAAAATGCGAATAACAATTGTTCTTGTGGGAACAACCAAACACCAAGATATGATTTATATGCTGGCAAGATAGAGTTCAACAACCTTATTTCTTTTGTTATGCTCCAAGAAGCAAAAATCAAAAGAATTAGTGAGAAATTAGGCATTGATTTTAGCGATTTAGACACGGAATATAATGAAAAACAAAAGAATGTTCCGAAACAAGGAACACAAAGTCAAGAATAAATTAGTTTACTGTACATTAAATGGGAGTGAAGAAATTCACTCCCTTTTTTGTTTTTATAGAAAAAATCACTATTTTTAAACATAAAATGGAAGGAAAAAAACATAGCATATCTATAGGAGAAAATCTTTATAAGGATTTGAAAGAATATTGCGAACTTAATTCGTTGAAAATGAATGAGTTTGTAGAATCTTTGTTGAAAGATGCGTTTATGGTTGAGAAATATGGTGATGCACCGTTCTTTACAAAACCAAACATTAGTGAGTCAGAAGTAAAACGGGAAACAATTGTTTCTGTTCCACTTAAATCGGATGTTGTTGACAGCAACGGTAGAATATATACGGAACAAGCAATTTCGGAAGCCCTTAAAAACTTTAAACAAGAAACACAAATTACAGTTAACGAAAACACAGGGGAAGTGTTTTTAGACACAAACCATACATCAGTACAAGAGGTGACGATTCCAGAGAAACAAGTTACAGAAAACAAACCAAAAAGGAAAGTAACCAAATTAAAATAAAATATGGCTAAAAAACAGCAAATAGTAATAGGAAAAAATGCTCAGGTACGTATTCAATGGAACGTATCTTCGGTAGATTACACCGATGAAAAGAAAGATGCGATAAGGGAATTATTCGCCAAAAAATACAATTTACCAGTTTCCAAGGTGAAAGTGGAGCCTAATTTTATGACTGGTATTTGTGGTGAGGAAATATCACTTAACAAGGACACCATACAGAACATCAATGACCCGAAATTCCATCAGCAATTGTATGTGCAGTATTTGGAAGATAAGAAAGCAAAGGGTGAGATTGAGGATTATGATTTGGATGAAATTTTAAAAATTGACAGCCAGATTAATACCCTTATTGATTTCAGTACTTATGATAAAGGTAGGAGATATACTTTAAAGTGGCTTGATTGGGATAATTTTTTGGCTTTCGGTGAGGGCAACCATGTTGATTTCACGGACTTTAAAGGTTTGATTTTACTGAACAGTATTCCAGACAATCAAGGTGGTAAATCAACATTTGCTTATGACATATTACATTTCCTTTTCTTTGGTAGAACCAATTCTGGTAAGATGAAAGTGCTTGATAGGGCATTTAATCGTCATCTTCCAGAGGCTAGAAAATGTAAGGTAGAGGGGTGTATAGAAATTGATGGACTTAACTATATTATTAGGAGAACATTAACACGTAGTGCTTATAACGGTAAGAACGCTACAAGGACGGTAACGCAAAAGGTGGAGTACTTTAGAGTGCTTGATAATGGCGACTTGGAAGAATTGGAAGATGTTGATAACCTCAATGAGCAAACCAGTGTAAAGACCACGCAAGCCATTAAAGAAGCAATTGGTAATGAAAGGGACTTCGACCTTGTTATTTCTGCTAATTCAGATAACTTGAAGGAACTTATTTCTCTTAAAGATACTGAGAGAGGCAGATTGTTAAGTCGCTGGATTGGTTTGCTTCCATTGGAGGATAAAGACATTAAAGCCCGTGAGAAATGGAATAAGGAAATCAATGTAAATCGTTATTGCACAAGATATAATAGTGAGGTTGTAAAACAGGAGATTGAAAACCTTACTGCTCAGAACGAGGATAACGAAAAACAAATCAAGAAATATGAGAAGATTGTTAGTGATTGTGAAGAAAAGATTAAGAAAGAAAATGTAACAAAAGATGCGCTTCTTTCATCAAAGAAAACAATTGATAATAATTTGATGAAGGTTGATGTGCATACATTGGAAACGAGAATTGCTGACATCACACAACAAGGATTGAAAAAGACGGCAGAAAAAAAAGCACATGAGTCTGTTATTGAACAGATGAAAGATGTTAAAATTGTTGATGAAACCGTTTATGGTGAATTGAATAAGAAACATCAGAAATGTGTTGAGTATATCGCTTCTTTGAAATCTGATATTAAAAACTTGAGAGATACAAACAAAAAACTTACAGAAAGTGAATATTGTCCTACTTGTAAGAGAAAATTTGAAAATGTAGATAATAGTGCTATCGTTAAGCAAAATGAAAAACTTATATATGACAAGATTCAAGAAGGAATTATGATAAGTGAAGAAAAAAAGAATCTTGAGGCAGAGTTAGCAAAACTTGACGAAGCCAGAAAACTTTATTATGAGAAGAACAAACATGAATTAGCCGTTTCGCAGTGCAATGTTGAAATTGAGCGTCTTCGGAATGAACTTAAAGACTGTAACGCAACGAAGAAGGAGATAATAGCAAATAAGTCTGCTATTGAAGAAAACAACAAGATTGACAACGCTCTCAATATTGCAAACGCCAATATCAAAAATGAAGAAAACATTAGAACAAGTGCAAAAGAAACAATAGTTGCTTTTAAGAAAGATATTGAACGGAATAACACAGCCATCACAGAACGACAGATTGTGATAACCAAGATAGAGGAGGAAACAAAAATCGAAAAGAATTGGAAGATATACCTTATGCTTGTTGGTAAAGATGGCGTTGGTAAGATGGTACTCAGACACACATTACCTATTATCAATAGCGAACTTCACAGAATTCTTGAAGATGTTTGCGATTTTGATGTTGAGGTTACTATGAATGAGAAAAATGATGTCGATTTCATTTTAATCTGTAAAGATGATGGTGTAAGGCAAGAATTGTGTGCTGGTTCTGGTTTCGAGCAAACCGCAGCAGCACTTGCATTGCGTGTTGTATTAGGCAACATGAGTGCTTTGTCAAAGCCTCCGTTCCTCGTCCTTGATGAAATTTTAGGTGGTGTTGCGAAGGTAAATTATGATAATATGAGAAAACTTTACGAGAAAATTTCCCAATATTATAAATTTATAATGCAAATAACCCATTTAAGCGACATTGCTGATTGGCACGATAGAACCATCACAATAGTCAAGAAGAATCATGTTTCCAGGGTTGAGTTGTAAAAATAAAAGAGGAAAGAATATGGAAAAATGCCTATTAAAAAGAGAATTGTGGTCGATGATTATGATTCACAACAAAAAAGATATTTTGATGAAATTTCAAAGACAAAACCACTAACAAAAGAAGAAGAGTTTTTACTTTGGAAAGATTATAAAGAAAACAAAAACATAGAAGCAAGAAACAAATTAGTAGAAGCAAACCTTAAGTTTGTAGCGACAATTGCCAACTCATATAGAGGACGTGGTTTATCATATTCTGATTTAATCGCAGAAGGTAATATCGGGCTTATTAGAGCCGTAGATAAGTTTGAAGCCACGAGAGGATATAAGATGATAAGTTACTCTGTCTGGTGGATAAGGCAAGCGATATTGGAGGCCATAGAAAAAAGAAATAATATCAATGGTGATGAACTACCAAAAGATTATGAAGACCAAGTACCTGATGAGGATGAAAGCATGTATTTTAGTAAAGAAGAAACCCCTTCAAGATTCGTGGACGATGAAGATGATAAAACGGATAAAAAACAAGCAATTGCTGAGTTGTTAAATGTTTTGGATGACCGCGAGGCTGAAATAATAACAAGATATTATGGATTACTTGAAGACCCAATAAACTTAGAAGACATTGGTAATGAGTTGAGTTTAAGTAAAGAAAGGGTTAGACAAATAATGGAAAAGGGACTAAAAAAGATGCGCAGTGCTTATATGGAACAACAAAGTTTTGCGAGGATAAACAGAAACCAAAATTAAACTATTTATATAATACGATAAATTTAAAAAAACATGGCAAGTAAGAAAACTACCACAAAAAAAGAAATGAAGATTGTTGATGACGTAAAAGAGACTAAAGTAGAAGAAGAAATCATTAACGATACTGAAGAAGTCAAAGAGGAAATCAAAAACGAGGAAGACACCTTGACAGAGGCTAATACAGACGAAACACCAACCACAAGTGAAATTGTGGAAAATATGTCAGAAGCAATTGACACCTTGGGAGAAACAGAAGAAACGCAGCAAGAAGTCAATGATGTTGATGAAATTAAGAACGAGGTTGAAGAATTGAATGATACTTTTAAAGAACTTAATGAAAGTAAAAAAGTGTTTGAAGAGAAAATCAACGCAAGTCCAGAAAAAGCCGAGGAGATTATTCAACAAGAAATTAAAAAAGTCACCGACATTAAAAATAAGATTAAAAAAAGAAATATAGCCCAACAACGTATGACAATGTTATGGAACGGGCAAGATTTTGGAGGTTAATATGGCAAACAATGAAGAAATTAGAGATATGCTGAATAGGATAAGAGTTATCCAAGAGCATAAAAGAGGTGTAGAAAACACAAAAAAAGTACTCGAAGAAGAGGCTAATAACGGCAATCATGAAAATGGTATTGCTATTACCAACGACCCCAAGTTTGGTAATAATGTTTTAGCAAGCCAGATTGAAATGTTTAGAAGTTCCGTTGATGGTGGTGCTGAATTTACAGAACCATCAGAAGAAAACGTTGCTGAAAGCCCTTTGATTTATATGCCAGATGATAAAAATCTTGTATTCAGTGGTACAATTCCGAGTTTGAACAACCTAAAATGGCAGTTTAAACTTAGAACAAATACTGGTGATGGCTGTTTCGTATGGACTGATGGCTTTATTCTAAACGAAAAGAATCTAAAGACCTTACATAAACTTCAAGGATTCTATGAAAACTGGAAGAATGATTGGCAAAAAGAATCTGGAGACCTTGAAAGAATGGGAAAGGCAATACAAAAAGACTAAAAACAATTAACCCCACCTTCATCAAAGAAAGTGGGGTTTCTTTTATTAAGCAGTATCCTTTAATCAAATGTAAGGGTATCGCTGGTTGTTCCTACCGTAACTGTAACCACATCGCCAGAAGCAAACGTTCTTGATGCGAATGTCGCTATATTGTCAGTTACTGTTGCGGTATCAACAGGTGTGCCATTGACAGACAGTGATAAAGGACCTGTTTCATTTGTGTAGCATTTTATTACTCTATCTACTGTTTTCGTGTAATCCTTACCACAAATGTGAATGAATTTGTCTGTTGTGTTTCACCATGCCTTGTACAGATAGAACGGGTCTTTTTTCGTTCTATGGTCTCGTTCAACAAGACCTTTGTCGTTCAATCTTCTAAGATTATCATCCGTTGATGTATTAACACCATCAAGACAAACTGTGTAACCCTCGTTTCTCTTAGCTACAGCAATGTCAAACAATTGCCATTGTGAAGTGAATACAAGCTGAGGGAAGTTCTTAATTGCAGCGATTTGTCCTTCGTGAAGCCACATCATATATTCTATGTCGTGACGTGGATTATTGCCTCTTGTTGTTGTTGTCAGAGGGTCATCAGAGTGGCAACGTTGTGTACCACCACAACCATACTCAGAATATCCCAACATTTTACTCTTGTTTGTTATAACGTTTCTTACACGGGTGTTTAATGAGTTTGTTGGGTTGTTTGAATTCTGTGAAACATACCATCCATCATAAATGTTGCAACCGAACCAATCAGCGTCAGGGTTGTTATAATATGCACTTGGGTCAGTACCAGGGCTTTGTGCCATGACATAACCAATGTAACGACTTGAATCAAGCGCTCTGATACGTGCAATATATCCGTTCATTTTCTCTTTTGCAAAATCTTTATCATCAGTTGTGGTTTCGTTAGAAAGTCCCCAGAACACGATACAAGGGTGATTATAATGCTGATTGACCATTTCATCGTATTGTGTGTTCAAATGTTCAAAGTAATCGCTAGGCATTGTGGATTGCATTTTGTTAACACAAGGCCCCTCTGTCTGAACAATTATGCCTAATCTGTCACACCAATCATAAGTTTCTTTTGGGTGTGGATAGTGTGCAAGACGAAGGAAGTTGCAACCTAGTTCCTGAATGATGGCATATGTTTGTGTGTAATCATCATCATTCAACGCATTTGCTTTACCGTCAATATCATCGTGCATACAACATCCTCGTAGTAAATAAGGCTGGCCATTAAGAAGAAAACCAGTATAAGGGTCGTTGTTTGGAAGGATTGTTGTGTCATTGATAACATAACTGTAAAATCTAATGCCATATGGCCTTTGGTATCTATGGTATAACTCGCCATTATAATAAACTTCAAGGGTTATCGTGTAAAGGTGTGGGTCAAGTTTACCGTTCCAAAGATGTGGATTTTGTATTGTCGTTTCAAATACCATTTCGTTACCAATACTGTTACCAGTGTCACTGTAATGATATAAATCGTCATCAATTTTACATACAACAACAGCACCAGATGGTATTAATGTCTTTACATTCAAGGTTGCTGAACTTGTGCTGGCAGTTGAAGTAACGTGGAATCCATCATATCCGTAAGACATATCTGGAAGTACGGGACTTGTAAACAATTTTACGTTACCAAGTGTTGCGTTAAAGTTAAAGTCTCCATCTGCTGGAGCAAGGTAATTGCCCTCATTGTTCTTTAATGCTACTCTTATGTTATTGATTCCTTTATGTGCATAACCAGTTATATCAACAAAGAAAGAAGTGTAACCACCCCAGTGTTTTTCAACTAAATTATCGTCAACATATATTGTTGCAGATTGGTCCGCATGTTGGAACCATAAATATGTAGGCTGTGTTTGGCGTAATTTGATGCTCGTATTAAAATTGAAAGTACCTTTTGCATAACTTGATGAATGTCCATCAATTCTGTTGACAGAATAAGGCGTTTCAACAGTCAAACCCTCATATGTCCATGTTTTAAGGTCTTTGTTAGAAGCCTCGTATGGACTTTCTGCTGAATAAACACAATTTTGTGATACCGTAATACTTGTAATATCGTCAAACGTAGAATATGCCTCAACAAAGGTATCGGCAGTAATGGATATCAAATCCGAATAAAGCGTAAAATCACCAGTCTGATTTAGTTTATAATAAATGTTTGAATCATAAGTTTGACAAGTCAACTCAATATCCATACCATCGAAAGTTATGGTAGGCTCTTGTAAATCACCATAGTCTTGAACAACCCATTTTGTAGGAATGCCACTAGTACCAGTGGTTCAGGTTGTTGCGAAATCTTTGATAAACGTACCAGAAGACGCTACAGCATTTACCCAGCTTGTAGTACAACTACTAGCTGTGATGCTCGTAGCAAGGCATTTAATGTGGTTTAAACTATTACACCCCGTAAACATGTAACCATAACACCCTTTCACTAATGTTGTAGCTGGTAAATCTGGTGCTTTTGTGATACCACAGTCCTCAAACATGTACCAGTAACATTCAACAGCCAGGGTTGTGGCTGGCAGTTCTGGTGCTTTTGTAAAATATGGAGATTTACTGAACATAGCACGGTAACAGTCGTTTGTGAGGGTCATAACTGGTAGTATCAAGTTTTCTGCTGATACAGCGTTTGACTGTTTAAATAAAGAGCAAAACACATAAGTAGACGTAAATGATGTTAACCCAATAAAATTATCACCACCAATAAGACTCATTATGTTACCCTCTATTTCATACAAGGCCGTTCCACCATCAAAACCTGAATAATTATCTCTACTGCTAGCGTAACTTGCATTAGTACCTTTAAACATTACTCTTTCCCCAGCGTTTACGCTAATAGCAACACCATCGGATGTTGATGTGATGGAAGACCATGTTAGACCTTCATCTTTACTGTAGGATATTGTTTTGCTTTGGCCCTTGCCAAGAGATTTCCAAAGAATCGTACCAGAGTTCAATATACTAAGGGTCAATGGCATTTTAGTGTAGTCTGTTTCATGACTTTGTACAATAACTAATGCCTGTTCGTTTGTTCCGTCACTAAATAAAACAACACCACTTCTTTGCCTTTCGGTGTCTGGTATAGTAACAGTAACCGTTGTTTCACCAGAAGTTCCTGCTGTTGGTGTTACAGTAATTCAATTGTAAGCGGTTGTTGCACTTCAACTGTTTAATGATGTTACGGTTATTGTTTCTGTTGTACCAGATTCACAATCAATTCTGTTTTTTGACAAAGTTATGCCGTTACTTAGGGCAAGCCATCCTTGTGGAATACCATTGTTTCCTGTCGGTAATGTCGCATACACTTCCTTGACGAAGACACCAGTTGGTGAGACTCCACTAACCCAATTTGTTAGAGCATCGGTAGCGGATAGGTTCGATGATGCCAACATTGTGATGGCACTTAATTGGGAACACCCCTTGAACATTTCGTAGTAGCAATAATCAGTCAAGGCAGTCGCTGGAAGTAGCGGTGCTTCGGTTAAACCAGTACAATTTTCAAACATTGCGGTATATGCGGAATTACTTAGGGTTACGGATGGTAGTTCAGGTGCTGTTGTAAGAGACCAACAGTTTGCGAACATTCTTTTATATGTTCCAGTTGTTGGAGTAATGTTTGGCAATGTCTGGGTTTGTGCTAACGAAATACAATTTTCAAACATACCTTCACATTGGTGAGTATCTTTAAATGCGTTTATGTGTAATGTAGGTGTTTGCGTTAAACCAGTACAATCTAAAAACATGCTCTTTAAACCAAACCCTTTGATTTCTTGTGCAAGTATTACAGGTGGCGTTGTTAAAGCCCAGCAATCACGAAACATGCCACAATATGCATTTTCATTCACAGTTTCATGGTTTAAAATTGGCGCTGATAATAAATTTATGCAACCTCTAAAAGAATTATAATATTCTCTTTTTACTGCTGCGTGTGTTGTTGTAAAAAGACCATCAGCGTGTGTTAAACCAGTACAATTGTAAAAAAGAAACGGAAAAGTATATCCAGTTACATTCACTGAACCGCCATAGTTACTGGAATCAATAATGCTCAATATATTCCCCTTTATTTTGAACCAACAATCACTATCTTTAAAGCTACCTGTAAACTCAATTGTTGCGGTCTCATTGTAGTTACCATAATAATCGTTATTACCAAGGAATATTATAGTTTCACCACTTTCAACAGGAATAGTACTGCCAGGTACGGTTGAAGTTACGGTTTCCCAAGTCTTTCCACCATTTCTACTATATGATATGGTTTTTGATTCTAGTTCACTACTTGATTTACTTCATTTTATATTACCGCTTTTCGTGATTTCAAACGTAAGAGGAACTGCTTCTGGGTGTTCTTCTTCATGGTGGTTAAAAACCATTTTTTTGAAAGATTCATTGGTTTTTGGCCTAACGCCACCTACAAATGGTTCTTCGTAATGTTCATTTATATACGCTTGATATTCTTGTTCGTTGTTGAAATTGTGTATATACTCTTTCATATCGTATTTTTTATTTTTAGATAAATAGTTTATTGTTGTTTAAAACATTACTCACCACTTGTCAATGTTAGTTTTTTAGATTAACCAACTATTTATAGGTAAAATAATATATAGGTATGAAAGTTTTAGTAACTGAAGAGCAATTACATAGACTGGTAACGGAGGAGTTCGTTAAGACGTGTGACCTTGACAAAAAAGTCAAGAACGCTCTTTCTGATGCTATTAGGAACGACAAAAATTTTGAAAAAAGAGTAAAGAACATCGCTGCGGATTGTATTAAGACGATGTATAGAATACTCTTCCAAAGAAGTAATTTTTATGATTCAGATTTAAGGAACTAATGATAGATATGGCAAAAATATACGAGCGTTATTTTCCTGATAGGATAACAAGGCAGGGGTTTATTGGTAATGCGTTTGCTTACATTAAGCAACTACTCAACTCCCCAACAACTGCCAAGGTTAGTGACTATCTCGAAAATTATGGTGTCACATCCGAAAAATTATTGAAAGAACTGCTCGATAATCGTATCTTAATTAGAAATGAGAAAATACGTAGGGATGATGACGGTAAGGATTCATTCTGTATATCGTATAAGCCAGGTAAGAAGAACATAAATTACAATTCTGTGTTGAGAAACCTGTATATTAAATGATTTGAAAACTATAGAGTAGATAACGATATGTACTTAAAAGAAGAAGATGGCGGTTATGCTGGCACAAATGGTGCTTCAAGCGCAGCGGACGTGAATGATACGGCTCCGATAATGCCTTTAACAATCAAAAACAAAAAGGGAGAAAGTGAAGAGCCAATTATTAGAAGAACATTTGCGGAAGGTAAGAAAAGAACAATCATAATTACAAATAAGCAAAAGAAATATCTTGAAGAAGTAACTTCAACAATGTCTGTTGGTGGTGGTGTTGAAGGAAGTGTAGAAGGTGGTAATAGTTATGCGTATGATGCCCCTGCTTTCCTTGACGCTGATACGGCAGACCATAAAGATATGATGAAAAAAAGTTGGCAAGGAGAAATTTAAAATGAGTCAGTATAAAGATGTTTTTAACAAAGATGCATACAAGAAACTTGTTGACATCAATAAGGAAATTGAAGAAGAGAAAAATTCATTTGAACCAGACGCAGAAAAACTTCAAAATCTTTATATGAAACAAGTAATGCAATCAATGTTTTTAAACGACATGATTATTGGGCCAAGAAACTTTAGACCATATTAATAATACATATAAACGAAAAGAAATGGAAACAGTTTACAAAGTAAGCGATATTAAGAAACTTATCCAGGAAAGTTCTCAGGAATTCAAGGCAAAACTTGGAGACAATGTAGAAAAAGAAGATATGAAAAATAGCAAGGAGGCTTACGATAAATCTGCACAAAGAGCAAAGGAGTATAACGGCAAGTTTAAGGCTCCTGAAAAAGCAAAGTATGAAAAGGTTGATGGTAATAAAACCCTTACTGACGTAAGGTTTGATTTTGAACCAAGCAAAGAATATAAGGATAAGGCTAAAGAACAAGCCAAAGGATATACTTCTGTTGACGAGAAAAACAATGGTATTGAAAAGGCTGGTGCTGAGTTCAATGATGATGCTTGGGAAGGAATCAAGAAAGCTGGTGAGAAAATGCATGACAATGAAGACAATTTTGCACATTTAGGTATCTGGGGTCACAATATGCCTAAAGATATGATTGGTTATCCTGACCTTTATGAAAACAAGAATGTAAAAACTATCTTCTTCAAAAAGACAACATTCTTGACAGAGGGTCATATGATTTCAAGAATCCCAGACGAATTCAAAAATGAAGGGTCCGTATTCAAAATGAAAGATAAAACAGGTAACAGTTACCTAGTTGAATGGAGTGACAATAAAGCCAATATTATTGGACACGAAAACAAGAAAGGTTTGGAAGAATCAGTTGATAGAATGAAGAAACTGATGGGTTACAAACCTGAAGAGTACTTTGCAACTTCAACATCTAGCCAAAGGTTAAATGAAAATGAAGATACTTTCCAAAAACAATTGAATAATATCCGTAAACTCATGAAGTAAAAATGGCAGAAGATAAGATTCCAGAAGCATCTAACAATGCTGGTAATACTATTGGCTGGTTAGAAAAGATTTTGAACCTAAAAGAACGCTATGGTGTTAAAAACATCATATCAAGTTTGTTGATTCTGTTTATTGCAATTATTGTTGGATGAGTAGCATTTAACCCGACTGCATTTATTGACCGTGTTGAAAGAATACAAACAGAAAAGCATGTGATGGTGATTGAAAAACGTAGGCAGATTGACCCACTTATTAAAGCGGATTTGATTGACTTACGTGGAGAGGTAAATGCATCAAGAGCATTCCTTTTTGAAGCCCATAATGGTGGCAACAATTTGAATGGATTACCATTTCTTTATGTGGATATGACATATGATGAACCGCGTCACGATTTAGTTAGAATCCAAGATGAATATAAGAACATAAGTCAAAGTCGTTTTGATTTTATGAATAAAATCTATCAAAACAGTTTTTGGTTTGGTTCAATCGAGGAGATTAAAGCAGAAGATTTAGAACTATATTATAGGCTACAAAAATCGAATATTCATTACATTGGATTTATAGTAATCTATACAAATGGATTACCTACTGCTTCTCTTGGAATTGCTTTTGATTCTGAAAACGTGCCAGAATATAATGAAATCAATAAGGCATTACACAAGTACGGTAACTTAATTGCTTCCTTACTAAACGACATTCAATAATTGTTGTCAAAAAACATCTTTAAAAGCAGACAGAAATGTCTGCTTTTTTGTTGACTTTACTATATATTTTACCTATATTTAACAAAAACTAAAATTATGATTTTAAAGATTTTACTTTTCCTACTGATATTCGCTACGGCATATCTTTTGAAGGAAATTTTGGATTTTGTAAAAGCGATTAGATTTTACAAGGAGGGGGATACATATAAAATCTCAGCACTACGTTGGATTTTAATAGGTATATCAATCTCATACATATTAACAATAATTATAACGGGATTTGGGATATAACATGGAAGAAACGTTACAAATTAGGGATAGAATAGCCAAACTTGGTAAGTCTTTTAGGAAGATGGAGATTGTTTCCAATGAGGTGGATGGTCAGCAAGTATATGTTGCTGTAACTTTACCACCAAATTGGGTTGTAGATGAACGTACCGAAGAAAAGTTTGGCGTAGGTCATACAACCGATAATGGTATAACCTTTTTCTGGGGTGCATTGGAGGACGGTGAAAATAATGTATTTGACGCTATCGAATATAATATCGAACAGAATAGAACTGCACAAGAAAAAGCGAATTTGTTTGAGGAAAAAGTTAGGGATTTGCAAAACATTTTCACAAATGACGAATATACAGTTGAACAGCTTCGTTCATTAAAGATAGTTATTGGGGAAAATAAGTTTTCATTGCCAGTTTCAACCGTATTACCAGACAAAAAGAAGAAAATAAAAAACGAAGAAACAACGCTCAATGAGTAATTGGCTGATTATCTTATGTTATATTATTGTTGCATATGGCGCATGTAATGTAATTGTTTTTGGTAGTGGCCCATTCAAGATTTTTGAACGAATCAGGATTGGTGCTAACAAAATACATCCTCACTTTGGACAGTTATTTAATTGTATGATGTGTTTACCAGCGAATTTTGGGTGGATTTGTAGTTTGGTAAATTGGTTCTTTATACCAATGGCATTTACACCATTTAATATAATGTTTGATGAAATTGAAACTTTGTGGTGGCTTGCTGCTTTATGTGACGGTGCTTTTACAAGTGGTGTAGTATGGCTCATACATAATGTAGAAACGTTTTTCGAGAATAAATCACAGGAGATTGTTGAATATAACGAAGAACAATAATGGATTTTTTAACCAATAAAGAATATCAAACACTTAAGGGTGAGGAAGAAAACATAGAGAGCACTCTAACCGCAAATCAAGTCATACTGGAAAAGAATTTTAAAGGAGACTTGGGAAAAGAGATTAAAAGAGTTCTGTCTGAACCACCAGCCCCTGAGAAGAAACCGAGCAGGTGGACTCGTTTCAAACGAAAACTGACTGGATTACTAGTAAACGAATAGTGTTTAAGGTAACATTCTATGAGTGTTACCTTTCTTATTTTCTTAAAGTGCAACTATTTATAAGAAAATATATATGCAATGTCTAAACTCGTTATAAATAAGCACTACAGAAAGGCTTCAGACATCAATGAAAATTCATTTTCACGTGAAAAGGATTACAATGAAGCTAATCCACAACTTTTCAGAGAAGGTGAGGTTATAATCAGCAATGAAGATGAAAATCCTGGCTTGTACATCATTACGGCTGGAAAGAATGATACTGATTATACTGGGCAAGGTGCTAGGGTAATTAATATCACAAGCCCAGATATCGTGCGTCTCACAAGCGAGTATACAAAATCATCAGAAGAAAATCCAAAAGTAGTTGGTGGTGATACTGTTCAAAGTGCTATTGGTAAAATTGAAAAAATATTTGACAGCCAAACTGAACGTATTGATGCTGCTTATGATATGGCAGAAAGAGCCGTAGAAGAAACAACGGAAGAGGTAGATAGAATAAGAACGGAACTTAGTGCTGAAACAACAGCAAGAGAGTTGGCTGATAGTCAATTAAATAACCTTATTACAGATAATACTGCATCAATTGCTGAATTGTCTGGTGCAACGTCAAGAGAGAGCCTTGATAATTTTGTTGTAGAAAACTTTGAAGGTGGTTATTATCCAAGTTCAAGAGAAATCAAATTAATGTATAAGCGTGGTGACGGTGTAACAATCGAAAACATTATGACTGTTGACGTTACAGAGTTTGCAACACAGATTGACTTTTTGAAGACAGCATACACATACACAGTTACAGGGGAAAGTGAAGTGCACGGTGGTGAGGTATTTGATGTACATCATAAAGTTCTAAGGCTCACTTTTATAATAAGTAACGGTAGTGGACAACAAACAGAGGAAGATGTCTACTTCGACATTACAAAGATGATTGGAGAGCATATAGTCCTTACTGAAGAAGCATATGAAGCGTTGCCAGATAAAGATAAAAATAACGGATTTTTCTATTATACATACGAAGAAGAATAATGTTAAGAGTTAAACAGAAAAACATAACCTCAATTTATGCCCCATTGGAAGTTGGGAGAGACGCTAACAATAAACCCATTTACGAGGTAAAAACAGTTAGCGTAGTGTATCGTTATGGTAAAATCATTTGGCAAGCCATAGCCTCTTGTTTTGGTAGAGGCTTCTGGATTAATGATAATCCTTGGGTTAATACTGACTCTTGGAAAAATGAATAAAGGATAAACATAAAAACATATATGGCAAAGAAAAAGAAATATAGTGGTGAAATCGACAAACATGTTGATTGGGGAAACTATGAATTAAGCGGTGAAACTTATGAGGTTGTAGGTTCTAGTGTTCAAAACTTCATTAAAGATACTTTTGAACAGAAATGGGGTTTTATGGCAAAAGATAAAACCAAGAACCTTTATATGGTGTTTGCAGACGAAGAAAATTACAACAAATACTTGGAAGACCCACAAGAACATGCTGATTTGAAGTTGGCAGAGTTTGAATCTTACTCAAACTATTACATGGAGTTCAATCTTGCCAATGGAACCAAGACAAATAACGCAATTTTGAAGGGTGACACGGGTAACTATATTAGCTTTTATGTAGATACCTATCAAAAAAGTGAGGAAGGTTCAGAACCAATTAAGGTTGTTGAAGGTTTGTTCATAACCATTATTATCGCAAGAAGTGCTGGTGGACAGGATGTTATTTCACTTAACGGTACTACAAATGAAAATGAGGAAGGTTATGTGAAAGAAATTCTTATTGATGATTACCTTGCAGAAGGAACAAACACCATTACAATCAACGTAATCGGTTCCACAACGAATGCCGTTATCAACTCAACAATTACTTACCAAGTTATTAACTTGGCAATTGTTGACGATATTAAAATTGATAACGTACATCATGTTTCTCCTTCAACTGTTGATTCAATGACAATCAACTGGGAGGTGACTGGTTCCGCTTCTTCATCTAAGTTTATTGAGTGGTATCTTGATGGCGTAAAACAAGAAAATACCATACCTCCAATCGGTGATGGTCTTGAAACTGGTAGACGTTCATATACCTTTAATATCACTAATGATTTTTATGAAGGAACACATAATATACAGTATCGAGCCTATATGTTTGTGAACGGACAATATTTCTATACACCAACATATTTTAGGGATTTTATTGTTCACAAAGAATCTGAAACCCCTATGGCTGCAATTGCAATGACAATTCCAATTGGGCATACACCATTGTTGGGTGAAGAATACAAACATCCAACATTATACGGATTGGTACAGTATGTCAACTATGACCTTTTAATGTATGTTTATAGTGTATATACAAGCGTTGAGGCAACCGCATCAATACATAATGGTGGTCTTTTAAGTTCAAAAATAACAACGGTGTTTACGGACGAAGCCAAGTTGATTTCAATGACTCCTACACTAAATGGTAATGGAACACTGACAATTGAAGCGATTAATGAAAATGTATATGAGGCCGATGTTGTTGTTGATGAACTTGACATCAATATCTCTGAAAACAATACTGGCCTTATCCTTGATTTAAGGGCGTTAGGTAAATATAACGACAATAACAAGGAAACGTGGGAATATGGCACATATACATCAACGTTTGAAGGATTCACATGGGATGATAACTCTGGATGGGACGGACGTGAATTGATTATCTCAGAAGGTAATAAATTAACTGTTGATATTGCTCCGTTCTCAAATGAAATTTATACAAGCCCTACGGATTCTGTCGCTAGCAAGGGTCTAACTTTCGAAATCGAGTTTTCAACATACAACGTTTCTGATGATAACGCTGTTTTGTGTGATATGAGGGCAGAAAACGGTGCTGGTTTGTTAATAACTGGTTCCGAAATCAAGTTTGGTTATTCACATGATGTGGTAGTTTCCACTAAGTTCAAATCAAATGAAGACTTGAGAGTTGCTTTCGTTGTATTTCCAAACACAACATCTATGAGTAGCAAGAGTTATTCATATATCTATGTCAATGGTGCTATGTGTGGTGCATTCAACTATAACGTCAGCAGCGCCATCCCTGTGTTTAAATCACCAAAGAAACTTGTCATCCAAGGTACAGATAAGGTGGGTATGAAACTAAAACATGTGCGTTTATATAATGTGCCTTTGAAATCTGATGAGATTGTTAATAACTACATTCTTTACAGAGACAATTATCTTGAAATGAAGAAGTTGTACGATAGGAACAACGTTTATGCGGATAATGTTGTTGTGGATGGTAGTTTTTCAATCAACAGTATTGAAAATACATTGCCAGTAATGTTGATTACAAACTATGATGAGTATGACAGTACACACTATAACAATATCGAAACCTTACAAAATTATGGTACTGAAAATAAGAGTACACTTGCTCTTATGTATGAAGTAATTTATATCAATACACAAGACCCTACGACAAGTTTTAGAGCACAAAACGCACAAATGAGTTGCCAAGGTACTTCATCAATGGCATATCCAAGAAAGAACTTCCGTGTTTATCTAAAAGATAAGGATAAAAACAAAAATCACCCAGACTGGCCAGAATGTATCTTGTCAACTGGTATTACACCTACTGACTTAATCGGTACTGTTGTTAATACTAAGAGTAAAGGTAAGATGTCATTCAAGAGTGGTTTACCAGGAACATCAAGTGAAGGGTTTAGACCAGCAGCACCTGTTAACTGTTGGTGTTTGAAAGCAGACTTTGCAGAATCTTCATCTTCACACAACACAGGTGTTGCCAGAATGTGGAATGACGTTATGAAAAAAGCAACATTAGGTGGTAAACAAGTTTGCCGTACATTTGCACAAGAGCAAGCTGAAACTGGTACGCAATATAAATATGATGTTCGTACTTGTGTTGATGGTTTCCCTATTGTATTGTTCTACAGAACTTCAAGTGCTTCTACAAGGTACAATTTCCTTGGTAAGTACAATATGAATAATGATAAATCAACAGAAAACGTTTTCGGATTCTGTGAAATTCCTGGTATTGATTATGCCGAGTACAGTTACACAGAAATCGACAGGGATGAATATAATGTGCAACCAGCAAGTGACAAGAAAGAAACAACTGTAACTTACACAAGTCAAGCGGAACTTGATAAGGCTGTAAGAAAAGCGCTTGGAAAAGATGATTCTTATGTAATTAAAAATATTGATTATATAAATGTATTCCTTGAAACTCCTTATGACAGTCTTGTAGATTATCAAAAATTGATTATGATTGCTGGTGGTGTGTCAACTACACTTTATGCTAAAAAACTTTTGAGTGGTGATGTAAACAATTTGAACTACTGTGTTGAAAATCTTGAAAACACACACCAACTAACAAACTTTGCGGTAGATGGTAATGACCCTAATAATGGGTTCTATGCAAAAGTATTGAACAGTAAAGGAACGTTGGTTCCTAACTGGACTCTTGCGTTTGAGTTCCGTTATCCAGACGGTGGTGAGTCTGATGCAGAGACAAATGGTGGCCTTTCACATTTGAAAAACGTTTATGACTGGATTTATTCTACGAGATATGATGGCTTTAACCCTTCAAACCCTGCTGTTACTGTTAATTCAGAGACAAAGATTGATGGGCAAAAAGTTTACAAAACGGAAACAGAATATATTAACAACGGAACATATTATGCGACAACAGCCGTTGAATATCAAAACTTGAAATTAAGAAAATTCCAAAAAGAAAAATGGGATTATCTTGATGTGTTTAAACTTGCTGCATATTATGTTTACCTTATGAGATTTGGTGCTGTTGACCAAGTTGTTAAAAATTCAATGTTTGCAAGTGAAGGTACACGTGCATATGTCTACGATGAAACACAAACACAGGCACAAGACAAATATCAGTTAAAAGCTGGTAACCACTGCAAATGGTTCTACATCAACTACGATAACGATACCATTCTTGGTTTGGATAATGACGGTAACTTGTCATATGGTCCTGATATTGATAGAAGCACAAGAACTAGTGATGGGGCTTGGGAAAGAATTGATACGCCAACAGGTGAAGAGATTGCAAGTATAAAAGGGTATTTTGACGATTACGACACACTCGTAAGTAAGAAAGACGAACTCAACCCACAAGACGGTGATGTTTACGCAGTTGGAGGCCCTGGTCCATATGATGAGAATGTGCATACAATCTACATGTGAACAAATGCTGGTGGTTATGCCTACGCTGGTAGTAATTCTACATTGTGGAATAACTTAACTAACGATGAAGAGTTTATTCTAATCGTGAGGGATATTGATAATGCATTGTATGATGCTGGATTGAAATATAGTGAGGTTATCAAAATGTTTAATGATGAACAGGCTGATAAATGGTGCGAAAGAATCTTGAACCGTGATGCAGAATATAAGTATATTCAGTCATTAAACGAAGGTAAACGTAATAACCTTGGTAAATTACAAGGACCACGTTCATCACATAGAAAATGGTGGCTTAACAAACGTTTTGCCATTTATGACGGTAAATTCATCAGTGGCGATTACAAGGCTTACCAAATCTCAATGAAGATAAACCAAAAAGCAACGCAAAGTTCTGATTTTGCATTTTCAATAGTCCCTACAGAATTGATGCACTATGGTTGGGGTATTACTTCACGTTCACAAGGTGAAAACATTCAAGCCAGAAATATTGGTGAGAGAATTGTGTTTGACCCATTTGAAAGCGGTGTTGTAGAGTTTATTGACGGTACGCCATTGGAGGTTTACGAGGTTCCTTACATTAGTGAAATTGATTTAAGTTGTTTCCAAGTAGGTCTTAACTTAATTGACTTTTCTAAAGCATCAAATCCAGTTTTAGGTAGTAATTTGAAGAGAGTTATTCTTGGTACAGATTTTGGCACAAATGATGGTGAACGCGCACTTGAACCAAATGGATTCAGTAGCATCGAAACACTTAGCAGTTTGGAGTACCTTGATATTAGAGGCTACAAGAAATTGTCAGTGGTTGATTTGTCACAAAATACAAATATCAAAGAAGTGTTGGCTCAAAGAAGTGGTTTGTCACAAATAATGTTACCTAGTGGTTCTAAGATTACGAGATTAGAATTACCAGAAACAATGACTTCTTTACAACTTGATGGTGCTAACTATTTGACAAGTAGTGGTCTAACATTTGAAAACAATAACCTTAGCAATTTGATTAACATTTCAATTTTGAATTGCGAAAAACTATCAACTTATGGTTTCACGTTCTTCAATAATTGGTACAGACAGAGAGAGAGTGTTGCAGGATGTCAGGTGAATATGCAAGGAATCAAATGGAGAATCACATATGAACAATTTGAACTTCTGAAAGAGTTTTCGGAAAGAGGTGAAAGATTGATACTGAAAGGTGAAATTGAAATCCAAGGCAACTGGTCAGAGAATCGTGAAGAATCTTTAAGACGTGTAAACGAAATTAAGAGCCTTTTCGGTGAACACTGTTTTGAGCCAAACGGACGTACTGACGTTTTCGTGACATGCCAGCCGTTCATTATCTTGAATGCAAGCCAATTCAATATGGTTGGTAAACTTGGTAATGAAATTGATTTTACATGTGATGTTTATCCATATTACGAGGGTGAACAGATTATCACCTATTCTTCAAACAATATTGCAGAGGTTAGTGGTATTACGTTAGAGAATAAAAATATCGGTGGACAAAAAATTGGTGTACTTAAAGTTGCAGAAGAATTGGTATATGCTGAATCTCCATTCCACTTGAATGTTACAGCAACATTCCAAGACATACACTATGTAAACCACACATCAACACTGACTGTTGACATCGTGAACCCTACATATCCAAGAAATATTGGACTTGAAGGAAAAACATCAGTACATAGTGGAGAAACACAAGCATATACAATAAAAGCATACGCTAACAACACAGAAGAAGCGACTGGTACTTACTCTATTTCATACACATTGAGTGGAGAAACACAATATGTTGACAGTCATTCAATTGATGGTAATATTGTGACAATAAACTTCAATAATCAATCACCAGCGACATATGCTATATTAGACTTGAATATCACAATAACATCAAAAGTATCTGTATTGGAAAAAACAGAGCATATCAAAATTTTGAATGATAATGTTATTATGACGATTGACACCAATCCCGTTGTGTTTAAGGCGCTACATGATAACGGATATGTTGATGACGATGCGGTTCTGTTAAGAGAAGTGGCAGAAGGTATAACAAGTTTCGGCACAGCATTAAGTGGGCTTAGAACCGCGTTTACTTTCGATGAAATTGCAGAGTTCACTAACCTAACAACTTTGGAAACAAATGCTTTCAGTGGAAGTTACATTACAAACATTACAATACCAAATCACATCACAACATTTGGAGAAGGTATTTTTGACGGTTGTAGTATGTTAAGTGCTGTTACATTGCCAACATGTGCTGAGTTCACAGAGATACCTTCAAGAATGTTCAGATTCTGTACAAATCTGTCAAAGGTTGTAATTCCTGATAATGTGACAAAGATTTGTCGTTATGCATTTGGTGGTAATCCTCTTCTCTATAATTTGACAACATCACAAACGGCAACTAATGCAGTTGTTATTGGGGATAATCTAACGACAATTGAAGATTATTCATTTGAGGCAAATCCTGATTCAAGAGAAACATTGGGATGTGTTATTACCTCAATAACAATAACAAGAAACTTATTGTATAGTGATATTAGTAACCCACAGAAGGGTATTGACCAATATCTTCTCCTTGCACATAATCTTAAAGAAATTATTGTGGACGAAAACAACGTTAAGTATGAAAGTGTTGACAATGTTCTATACTCAAGCGGTAGATATGTACTATATAGATATCCTTCTGGCAAGCAACTTGATGTTCATGAGGATGGTACTTATATTGTGGATGAAAACTGTCACCGTATAGGTGAATATGCGTTCTTTAGAGCAGGAAGATTCAGTCCATCAGTTGATATTGCTGATACATATATCGGGCAATTATTAACTTTAAAAATATCAAACTTAACAGAAGACAGTGCTGTTAACGCAATTGGTAACTATGCGTTTGAACATTCAACAATTGTTACGATAGATTTATCTGATAACGATAGTTTGAGAGTTTTACCTTTTGGTGCTTTCGAGAATTGTAGAAAACTTCAAAACATTATCTTCCCAACAGGATTGTATGAAATACAAAGAAACGCATTCAACTATTGTAATTCATTAACTGGCTTGGTAATTCCAGATAGTGTGGAATATATAAGCGATGCTGCAATCCTTAACTGTGAGAATCTTGAAACGCTCGTACTTCCAAGAAATATGAGGTATAGTGGCACTGTATGTTCTGCTTGTCCAAAACTAAGAACCGTTATGTTACCTTGTTACCACACTGGCGCAACAGAATATAGTGAAGGTGAAAGGACAAACTTGGATGAATATTACCATTATACAATTCAGTGTGAGAATCTTCAGGAATACCAACAATATAAACGCTATATTGACGGTACGCTGGTTGAGGAAGATGATGGACGTGTATATTTTGTGTATGATGGTGTAATCTATAAGTGGAATAACCAAGGACAGGCATCTATCTATAGAATCCCTAATGGTAGAAGCGATATTGACGTGTTTGGCGAAACTGTATCTATAAACGATTATTGTTTCTCAAATACAAAATTATCAGCAATAACACTTCCAAATACCGTAAAATATATTGGTACTAACGCTTTTGCATATACAAAATTAGAAGAAATAACAATACCAGGTAGCGTAAAAAGCTTAGGCACAAATGCGTTTATGGGTTGTTCCAATTTGTCTTCTGTAACAATTGAAGAGGGTACAAAGGAAATAGGTTCATCATGTTTTATGAATTGTACGTCTTTGAAGAGTCTTATACTTCCAGAAACAATGCAAAGCTTTGGGTGAGGTGCAATTCAGAACACTGGCCTTGTCAATGTTGTTTTACCTGCAAACATAAGGGCATTGAATGGATGGACATTTGCACAAAATAGACAGTTACAAAAGGTAACAATTAAGGCACGTAATTTTTCAGAGTTTGGTCCAAGTGCATTTATCCAGAATAACAATTTGAGACAAATGATATGTCTCTCATTAACACCACCAACTTTCTCAAGTATAGCCCCATTATCATCTAATACATTTTCAAATATGACACTTTATGTTCCGTATGGTACAGTAGGTATTTATCAAGCAACAGACGCTTGGTCATATTATATCGGGGTTGGTATGCGTATAGAAGAATTAGTGTACGACATTGCAGATAATATTTATGTGAAGATTGAAGGATACAGTGGTAGTAACAACCCGTACATCGTTGACCCTACGAACCCATCATGGGGCATAAACTATGTTGGTACTTTGGTTGAATCTGGTGAATATGCAGGATACTATAGTTTCAATGGTATTGTTGGTGTAACGGATTATAAACCACTTGAAATTCGTGATGGTAGTATATCTGGTACTAAGATAGCAGACATTACACTAAAATATGATGAAACAGTTTATGATGTAAATTACGTTTTAGGTATGAGTACACTACAAACCAATTCTAAGAGGGGAGGAAGTATGCTGTTATCAGCAAGCGATAATACACAAGACGTTGTTTCACAAGCAGAATACGATAGATTGAAATGTGAAGTGAACTCGTTGAAAATTAAATTAGACAAATTATTGAAAATATAATTTTTTTTGAAAAAAATCACTATTTATTTAATAACAAAACAAAGAACATAAACTCTTAAAACAAAAGCAAAAATATGGCAAGACAACAATTAATTAATTTACACAGTAGCGAAGTTAAACACCCTTCCGCTTCGACTATCAACCCTGCGATTCAAATTGGTGAAATTGTAATCCAGGCTGTTAAAAGTGCTGCAACCATCTACACAAAGGTGAACACAACAGACTATGCTGAATTCATTGATAAAACACAAATCGAGGCCCTTATCTCAAGTTCATCAGATAGTTTGAGCCAAAGAATCGGGGCAGTTGAAACTGGTTTAAGCGAGGTTAGTGGTGTTGTCACTACAATTGCACCTATGGCTAAATCAGCCCTTCAGCAAGTATCAGCAACAGGCGCTAACTCTTATGTTTCTGCTGCTGCTGCTGAAAAATCTGGCGAGGATGGTGCTAAATCACAAGCTATCACAGTTACAGCAAACGTTGCTGGTACACTTGACACCGTTGATGCAACTGGTTCGTTAGCAGACGCAAAACACGTTAAAGACTATGTTGACGGTCAAATCAGTACTGAGGCTTCCGCAAGAGCACAGAAAGACACAACATTGGAGAACGCTCTCACGGCTGTAACAGACAAAGTAGACTATGGTTTCAGTGGTTTAACAATTGACGCAGAACATTCTGTTAAAACTTACGTTGATAATGCTGTTAGCACAGCAGCTGGTAGTGTTTACAGAGTAAAAGGTAGTGTTGCAACAGTTGCAGAACTTCCTCAAAGCCCAGTAACAGGTGATGTTTATAACCTTACAACAGAAACAATCTATGGTCCTGCTGGAACAAACGTTGTTTATGACGGCGCACAGTGGGATGCACTTGGCGGAACTTATGATTTAACTCCTTATGCTTTCGCTAGCGCATTGACAAACGAAATTTCAGCAAGAGGCGAAGCTGACGATGCAATTAACGCTAAGATTGGTGGTAATTTCAGTCAATCATCAACGGTTGCTTCTGCAATCGAAGAGGCAAAAACATCTGCCGACAATAAACTTGCTACAGTTAGTGCAACTGGTGCAAACGCTTATGTTGCAGCAGCCGCTGGTACAGTATCAGGTGAAGCTGGCTCAAAGACACAAGAAATCACCGTTACAGCAAACGTTGCTCCTCAGTTCAGTGCTGTTTCAGCAACTGGTAGCCTCGCTGATGCAAAACAAGTCAAAGATTATGTTGACGCTGCTATCAACACACTAACAGGTGATACTGATTCACTTGGTGACAGAGTTGAGGTACTTGAAGGCAAAGTTAATACAATCAGTGGTAAGGTTGATACCCTTGAAACAGAGGTATCCGCTTTGAATAGCAACGCCGTTACAGCAGCCACTTTAGTAGGTGACACCTATGTAACTGGTAGCACAAGTATTGCTAACAACAATCTTGCAATCACCTTAACACCAGACGTTGCTGGCGCTATCAGTAGTGTAACCGCACAAGGTTCATTAGCAGACGCTAAACTTGTGAAAGACTATGTTGATGCAAAAATTGATGAAACTTCATCTTCACTTACAGAAAGAGTAGGTGACATTGAAGGTGTATTAGGTAGAAATACCGCTTACACAAGTTCACACACAGTTACTGACGCTTTAGCAGCCCTTGAATCAGATGCTGTTAAAAACATCACAGTTAAGAACACAGAAAGCAACAAGATTGCCACTTCAAAGGATGGTAACAATGTTGTGTTCGATTTCGACAACATGGTTGTTGACTGCGGTACTTATTAATAGGTACACAACCAGAAAAAGAAAGAGTGGCTTAAACAAGTCACTCTTTTTTTTTTATTCGCTATTAATGATATCGTAACGTGAATTAGCATTAAATATTGAAGAAACGTCTTCTGTAAACCAAACATCTCCTTGTGTGACACGCTCTTTGTTATTTTCGTAGGAAATAACTTCTTGTGGCTCGTATCAACAACTAGATTTGAATAGTAAATTAATGCTCCCCTTTTTAGAGGGACTGTCGTAACCAATCATTTAGTTTTTTATGATAAATACAAAATAGTTTAAGAAAATTAGAACGGTAGTTCTTCATCCCCATCGCTTACAGATGCTGAACCATGTGTAGATTCCTGATAGACAGGAGTTGGTGCTTGTGTCTCTGGTTCATCGTCAGGTGTCATAACACCTGTTGTGGCTTCTGCTTGTGCTTGTGTGTTATTTTCACCGTTGTTTCGTCCGCCAGTGTTGATGAAGTCGATTCTATCAGCCAAAATACTTTCACTGACTTTGAGGGAACCGTCCTTTGCAACATATGCTTTGGTGTCATATCTTCCAGTAATAAAGAGGTATTTCCCTTTCTTTAAATATTCAAGACGATTCTCAACAGTATTTGGGTCAAAACAAGTGACATCATACCACGTTGTTTTGTCAACGTTTTTTACACGGCTGTTGTTAGCGAAAGTGAAAGAAACGTACTTTTTTCCTGTAGCAGTAGTTCTTATTTCTGCATCCCTGCCAAGATGCCCATCAATCAAAATAGTTTTCATTTTTGGTAAAAAATTAAATATTAATGTAGGTAAATTTTTTACAAAAATAGTTGCAATTTTCTAATAAACAAAATTAATTGTGCTTTTTTAGTTCTTCATCAGTTTCATAGTTTCTGATGACACCTTTTTCATCAATATAAAAAGGCTTACGAGAATCAAAATCACCAATATAATCAAAGATTACTGCTTTACCATCTTCACTAAGTTGAGTATGGCCAACGATTTGAAAATCTCCATAAGTGTTTTCTTTTGTCAGTGTTGACATCTGTCTTATGTCGGCCCATACTGGTGATGCCCATTGAACTCCTCCCCATCCACGATAACGGTCATAAACACCAAGGTATTTAAGTTTTTGATAATCTTTTTCCTTCCAAATTTTGTTTAGAAAGTTTACAGGGTTATCTTTTTTGATGTTAAGCCCGTAATATTCTTCCATGAACTCTTTGGAGATGCCAGCATGTGAGAGAACAAAATGTTTGCTATTTATTGTCACTTCATATGCGAGTTGAAACATGTCCCAGTTTTCCTTGAAAATCTCAGAAAGAATGTTGGCATTGAGGTAATCTCGTCTTGATTGACAAACATCTTTACCAATAGCATAACCACAATCATGGTTTCCAATCAACAGAATAATATTATCTGGGTATATATGCTTTATATCAATGATTCTGTTAAGAACATCTATTACCTCTTTCTCAGGACTAAATGTTGGGTCTTGTTGCATTTTTTCAATAAACTCATGTGGGTAAGAATCAACATAGTCACCAAGGAAAACAATTTTGACGTTGTTTTCTATGCTATATTTAACAGCATCCTCCCAGAAAGTGCGCCCATGTACGTCTGGTATGATTATGAGTTTCTTTTCCATTACATTTGATGGTCAATTAATCTTCTTTCGCCAAGTCCTTTTTCATCATTCTCATAACCATATACGGTTATACTTGAATCTGTTGCAGGAACCCACATACCATCTTTGGCAGATGACTGGACACAATCAACACTAAATGCAACCTCTTCTATGTCGGTTAGGTTTCTATCATTCACGAAATCAATCACTGTTTGCACTAAAGTATAATGCAAATCACTAACATCCTTCTCAGTTGATACAGGGTTTTTAAGTTTTTCATCTTCATGCTCATAGACAATAAGGCCAAAGCGGTATTTTTCGCTTTTTGAAAGTCCCTTAAAAAGTTCGATACACTTTTTCAGTTCTTCAGAATCTGGCTGTTTTTCAATTTTTTTAGGAGTAATTGGTTTCCGTTTGCTTCTGAAATGTTCACGAACCGTTCTTGCTTCATTCAACCTTTTGTTGGTTGCTTCTTTCAACTCTTTGTAGTATTCTTTCAGAATTTTTCTGTGTTCTACATACGAATCGGTCTTTTCAAACCTTTCAGTTTCCTTATTAATCTTTTCATAAATAAGGTCTTCTTCTTTTGAGTTTGTTAACAGAAGGTCTACGTATTTTTCGCTTTCCATGTGAGTGATATTAAAGTTTGTGCAAAAATAGGGATTTTATTTGGAAAAACAAAAAAAATATGACACCCATTTTCGCGTTGTATGACTATTTATAAGAAAATAATGCTATCATAGAAATAACAAAATGAAAACAGGCGATACATACAACTTAATTGCTGACAATGACATAATTCCATGGTTAGATGATAGTGAGATTAAGTATAAATGGAACGGTG
>Ga0256407_10003225_pt1 | contig 29441 bp, 30 predicted proteins | sample RumenRJG_04DNA_FD_193489 | JGI IMG/M metagenome (GOLD analysis project Ga0256407, IMG submission 193489) | Bovine rumen microbial communities from Lethbridge, Alberta, Canada - RJG_04 | ecosystem: Host-associated > Mammals > Digestive system > Stomach > Rumen | place: Canada: Alberta...
GAAGAAGATGCAGAAGCAACGTTATCTTATTGGGAAATTCTTAAAAAATATATTTTCTTTAACAAAACAATGTGGATTTTGGCATTTGCTTACATTTTCGTTTATGTCTGCAGATACGGAACTGAAGACTGGATTATTAAGTTCCTTGTTGAAAGAGGAGATGATATGGCTCTTGCAACTAAAAAATTCGGTTCACTTGCATTTTTTGGAATTTGGGGTGCAATTTCAGCTGGGTTCTTCTCAGACAAATTATTTAAAGGAAAGAGAACTCCCGTTAACTTGTTATTCTTAACAGGTTGTGCTTTAAGTGTATTTGTCATAATGAATAACCATTTTTCCGGAAACATTGCTAATATAATTGATATTTTATGTTTGGCTGGAATGGGATTTTTCGTAGCAGGGCCTCAAATGTTGGTCGGCGGACTTTGTGCGGTTGAATCCGGTTCTAAAAAGGTTGCATCTGCCGCAACAGGTTTTTGCGGAATTTTCGGATATATAGGTGCTATCGTTTCAGGTGCGGGAACAGGTTACTTTATTGATAAATTCGGTTGGAACGGTGCTTTCTGGTTCTGGATTGCATCAGCAATAATATGTATGATTATACTTTTACCTTTGATGCGTAAAGGAGTATAGTTTTAATGATAAAAAGCCTGATAAACTTTTTTAAAGCACCGCAAGATGTTCCCGTAACTATGTCAGACGAGGAAATTGCAAAAGCATATAAAAAAGGCAGAATTGATATATTTTCTTCGTGTTTTATAGGATATACCGTATTTCACCTTACAAGAAAAAATATTGCGACTGCTCTTCCCGCATTGAGCAATGATTTGGGATATACAAACGTTCAACTCGGTTTATTGGGAAGTGCTCTGTATTTTGCTTACGCTTTCGGAAAATTTATAAACGGTGTTATTGCTGATAAAGCAGACGCTAAGAAATTTATTACAACAGCGCTTTTTATATCTTCTCTTGCAAACATATTTTTTGCAACAAGTCCGATATTTATTTCGCCCGAAAAAATGATTTTCGGTCAGCCTTTGTTGTTGACGGTAATGGCTTTCTTTTGGGGAGTAAACGGTTGGTTTCAATCAATGGGATTTCCCGGGATTGCCAAATCACTTGCTTTTTGGTGGTCGAATAAAGAAAGAGGAACCGCTTGGTCTTTGTGGACGACCTCTCACCAAGTGGGAACAAGTTTGGCATTTCTTTTGGCAGGGTGGTTAATTCCTAGATACGGCTGGCAATCTGCTTTTATAGTTCCGGGGGTTATAAACCTTTTTGTTTGTATATATTTATATACGCACATGCACGATAAACCGACAACCATCGGACTGCCCGACATAGAACTTTATAAAGAGGGTAAAAAAGACGAAACTCCCGAAGAAGAAGATGAAGAAGCAAGACTTCCTTATATAGAAATTTTAAAAAAATACGTATTTTTCAATAAAACAATGTGGATTTTGGCATTTGCTTTTACTTTCGTGTATATTTGCAGGTGCGGTACTGAAGATTGGATTATTAAATTCCTTGTTGAAGTAAAACAAAATACTTTAGAGGTTGCAACTCAAAAACAAACGTTTTTACCTCTTTGCGGGATAGCGGGAACTCTTCTTGCGGGTGTATTCTCGGATAAAATTTTTAAAGGAAAAAGAATGCCCGTAACGTTATTATTTCTTTTAGGCTTTGCTTTGTGTGTATTCGGTTTGCTTGAAAACAGGGGTGACAGTCTTATTAACACGTTAATTGACTATGTTTGTATTTCGGGTATAGGCTTCTTTACGGCAGGGCCTCAAATGTTTGTCGGCGGAATTTGCGCAGTTGAAACGGGCTCTAAAAAGGTTGCCTCTGCTGCGACAGGTTTTTGCGGAATTTTCGGATACTTTGGCGCAATAATGTCAGGTATCGGTACGGGCTATTTTGTCGATACTTTTGGCTGGGAAGGTGCATTGTATTTTTGGATAGCGGCAGCAATCTGCTGTATAATAATTCTTATTCCGGTTTTTAGAAAAGGTGTCTAGTCGGGTTTTTTAGCGCCGTTTTCCAATAAAAATTTATATATATCTGCGTAACCTTTTGTTTTTGCATAATAAATCGGGGTATGTTCTGTTTTATCGGGAATATTTACGTTTGCACCTGCATCAACAAGGTATTTAACATCATCGTATTCGCAATTAATAACGGCGTGATGAAGGGGTGTTTTGCCTTCATTATCCTGATATTCCTTATCTGCACCGTTTGATATTAAAAGTTCCATAATTTCGATATTTTTCCCGATAGAGTAAAATATGGGTGAAAAACCCTTCTCATCAGGTGCGTCAACATCGCAGAAATTTGAAATCAAATATTGTACTATTTTCGGCTGATTATTAATTACCGCATAATGAAGAGGGGTTCTTTCTTTTTCGTCGGCTGCTCTTAAATTTGCATTTCTTTCTGTTAAAAGTTTTACCGTATCAAGAGATTTTGCCTCAATTGCAGCCATCAATGGTGTTTTTCCGTTGTTTGCACGAATGTTTATATCCGCACCGTTATAAAGAAGTAAATCTAATAATTTTGTATTCGCTGTTGCAGATGCCAAATAAGCGGGTGTTCTTCCGTATATATCCTGAATGTTTACGGGGATATCAGAATTAAGAAAAAGAGAAACTACTGAAATATTGCCGTTTTGAATTGCTTTAAAAAGTCCGTTTTGATTAGGATAATACCCTTTTGCCGTTATTTCCGACGAAACTTCTTTTGAAACTGTTATTTCGGCAAATGATACATTCGCTGAAAATAAAACCAAAACTGATAATGCAAGTTTGATAAAATTCTTATTCATACTAAATCCTTAAATTACAGGGTAATCAATGTCAGAAACAAAAGAATATTCTGATATTTTGACACCTGATGTCATTTGTTTTCTTTTAAATTCCGCTCTTAATATGGTCTTTACTATTTGTTGAACAGGTGCATCGGGACAGAGATATTCAATGTCTTCAACTGCCAATTTTTGTTCAAAATAAAGTTTTATAACCCTATCTAAAACAGAATAATCGGGAAGACTGTCCGTGTCTTTTTGATTTGGGCGAAGCTCCGCAGACGGAGGTTTTGTCATTGTGCTGTTTGGGATAATTTCTTCGTCTTTGTTAATTCTTTCGCAAATTTTATAAACATCGGTTTTATAAATATCCGAAAGAAGGTTAAAACCGCCGCAGGTATCACCGTATAAGGTGCAGTATCCTGTTGCTACTTCAGATTTGTTTCCTGTTGAGAGAAGAAGTGCATTGTATCGGTTTGAATAATTCATCAAAATTAATGCACGAAGTCTCGATTGAAGGTTTTCTTCCGCTAAGTCGTTAAATCTTTCTTTTTGAATATCGTTCACAAAACATTCAAACATTGTTTTTATCGGAATATTTTTGCATTCAATTCCGAGGTTTTCAGCAAGAGAAAAACTGTCATCAACGCTTCCCGAGCTTGAAAATTCGCTTGGCATTGTTATTCCGACAACATTTTCTTTTCCTATTGCCTTTGCCGCCAAAACTGCGGTAAGAGCCGAATCAATTCCTCCCGAAAGACCTAAAACTATCTTTTTAAAACCTGTTTTTTTGCAGAAATCTTTTAATGCAAAAACTAATGCCTCTATGGTCTCATCATAGATATTTACGCTTCCTTCTTCGATTAAATCGTATTCTTTTGTTTCGTCAAGAGTTATTGCACATTCTTCAAATGCAGGAGCCTCAAGTATTTTATTACCTTTTTTATCCGAAAAATAACTTCTTCCGTCATAAATGTACGAACCCGAAAGACATACGGGATTAACCCTGATTTCTGAATAAGAACGCTTTTTTAAACGCTTTTTTAAATTATCTGTTTGAAAATTTTCTGTGTAGAAATTTATTACTAAATCGGATTTGCATTCTGTAACTTTATCGAGAGATACGGTCATTAATTTTCCCTTGAATTGAATGTCAGACGAGCCGTATCCTGATACAAAATATTTTTTTTCAATTTCGGAAAGATTTTTCTTTCTGCAGATAATTTTTTCTTTACCTTCGGAAATAAGCAAAATCGAGGAATATAGTTTTTTCCCGTGTCTTTCCGCAATTCCGATTAAAATGTTTTTTCCGTTTGAATGTTCAACTATGGTATCAATTGCGGAATATTGTTTATTTATAAAATCTTTTTCCAAAAAATAATCCTTACAATTAATTCCCGTAATTGACAGTGCGGGGAAAATTAATAATTCGGAATCTCTGTGTGAGTCTATAAACTCTGTTATTTTTTCAAGATTTTCCTCAATATCCGCTGTTTTCGGATTAAATTGAACTATTGTTGTTTTCATTTGCTTTTACACCTAATTTTATAAATTTTGCAACTTCCCAACGTAAATCAATGTATTTTATCGGCTTTTCAATTTTGTATAAATTCGGAATAATTGAAGTTAAATTTTGCAGACGATTGTACAACGTGTCGTTTGGTTCACCGAGCCTTATCAGTACTGAAGGAATTTTAACATAAATATCATGTGGATTTCTTATATCGATATATTCAACTTTATCTCCCGAATATGAAGAAGTATATTCCGCAAGTTTTAGAATTTCATTTATTCTGTTCTCGTCCCAATTTATAAAATTGTCGTCTTGATGTCCTATTGTCAATATTTTTAGAGGGTATAACGATTTGTTTTTCGGTAAAAATTCTGATGATAAAAGTTTTCCCCCTTCAACAAAAAATGCAACAGGTTCTGATTCGGGAGTCGGAGCGATTGAAAGAAGAGGCTTTCTGTCCTCGATTATTATCTGAAGTCGTGCAGGAAACCAATATCTTCTTATATAAACATCTTTAACCGTTTTAATTTCAAGAATTTGGTTTTTAAATCCTTGAACATCAATTAAATACAATGGCTTTTTCGGAATTTGAAGACTTTTCAAGGCATTAATGACTGATTCTTTGGGCGTAATATAAGTTCCCGCAACGGAAAGTCTTTTACTGTCTGCTTTGGTGAACAAATCTTGCGGATAATACCATTTTGACGATAACAAAATTTTGTAACCCGCAAAAATTAATGCAGCAATAAACAAAGCCCTTAATAGTAGCAATCCTATACTGTTTTTTACGAGTTTTCTTTTATGCTTTTGTTCGGATTTTTCTTTTTGTTCAGCCATTATTTATTAAGTCCTGCATTGTTTAAAATCATAAGCACCAACTCATCATAACTGATTCCCATAGCACCTGCCTGTGCGGGTAAATCACTTACATCAGTCATTCCGGGGCTTGTGTTTATTTCAAGAACATAGGGAATTTTGTCCGTAATCAAGAAATCTACCCTGCTTACACCCTGACAGTTACAAGCCTTATATGCTTTTACGGAAGTTTCTTTCACTTTTTTAGTCATTTCTTCTGAGAGTTCCGCAGGAAGTATAAATTCCGTCATTCCTTTTGTATATTTTGCTTCGTAATCATACCATTCGTTTTTAGGACGAAGCTCAAGAATTTCCGTTGCAAAAGTTTCGCCGTTGTTGTCTAAAACACCTACTGTTGCCGAAACTCCTTTAATGTATTCTTCAACCATTACATCTTGACCGATTTCAGCTGATTTTTTATAGTATTCTTCAAATTCGTCAATTGTATTGACTTTGTACATACCGATACTTGAACCTTCGCTGACGGGTTTTATCATAACGGGAAATGTTAATGTTTCTACCTGTTCTTTGATATTTTTGTCTGGATTTATAAGAATCGACTTTATCAAAGGAATATCGGGAAAATTCTTTAATATATTTTTTGTTGTTTCTTTGTTCATACAGGCAGAACTTGAAAATACTCCGCAGCCTGTGTATTCAATACCCAGAAGTTCTAACAAGCCTTGAATGCAGCCATCTTCACCGAATTTACCGTGAAGAGCATTGTAAGCAACTTCAACATCTTCTTCGTGCAAAGTTTCTGCAATATTTTCATCTACGTCAATAAGTATTGAATTTTTATATCCCAATCTTAAAAGTGCTTCGAAAACATTTTTTCCCGAACGCAGAGAAACTTCTCGTTCATTTGACATTCCGCCGCACAATACACCTATTCTTGTATCGTAAGAATATTTTAGTTTATTATCTTTTTCCATATTTCAATTTCTTCCTCATCAGTATTTCCAATATATTTTATTTCGGGAACGAGTTCTATTGTATATCTTGTTTTGACTTCGTCCTTCATTTTTTTCATCAAATTCAGTACGTCGGTTGAAGTTGCCTGACCTATATTTACAATGAAATTTGCGTGATTTTCCCAAACTTTAGCGCCGCCTATAATATGAGATTTAACTCCTGATTTTTCCAAAAGTCTTCCTGCAGAATCGTTTTCAGGGTTCTTGAATACACTTCCCGCATTCGGCAAAGCCAAGGACGGTTGTTTTTGTCTTCGAAATTCGAGATTTCTGTCCATAAGATTTTTAATTTCTTCTTTGTCCGACTTCTGTAAATCAAATTCAACACTTAAAATTATATATTTTTTCTTTGACGCAATGCTGGTTCTGTAAGAAAATTCCATTTCTTTTTTGGTTAATGTTTTAACTGTTTCATCTTCTCTGTCAAAAACTTTGCAACTAACAAATTTATCTGAAATTGCCTGTCCGTGAGCAGACGCATTCATATAGACCATGCCGCCGATACTACCGGGAATTCCAATCATAAATTCAAAGCCGGACAAACCTTCTTCTGATGCTGCGACAGAAAGTTTCGGTGCTTTCACCCCGCAGTCGGCAGTTACTTTTGTTCCTTGAATTTCGAAATCTTTTATTCCCGTTGTTAAAATAACAGGTTTATTAATGCCTTTTGAAGATATCAATACATCTGAACAATTACCTAAAACCAAAGCATTTTTATATTTTTTAAGTGCATCAACAAGTTCGTCAATACTTTCGGGAAAACAAACCACAGGAGCAATACCGCCTATTTGAAAAGTAGTATATTTTTTTAGTTCAATATTTTCTTCAATCTTCATTTGTTTGCTCCGCTGATTTTTAAAAGTTCGTCTCCGAGTTTTGTAATTGTTCCTGCACCTAGTGTAATTACTACATCGCCGCTTTTGAGTTCAGGATATAAAACTTTTGCAACTTGTGCCATATCTCCGCCAATATATTCGGAATCTTTATGCTTTAGTTCTTTTGAAAAATTATACGAATTTATACCTTCAATCGGTTCTTCTGAAGCATTATAAACATCAGTTACAACAAGTTTATCAACGGAATCAAATGCGGTTAAAAACTCTTTCCAAAGTCTTTGCAATCTTGAAAATCTGTGAGGCTGAAAAACTGCTATAACTCTGCCTTTACTGTAATTCATAACAGAATTAAGAGTCGTTTTAATTTCTTCAGGGTGGTGCGCATAATCATCAATTACGCTTATTCCGTTAAATTCCGCTTTTTGTTGAAATCTTCTTCCCATGCCTTTGAATTCTTTAAAAAATTCTTTTAAAGAAGATGGATTAAATCCTTTTACGTCAAGTGCGGTAAATACTGCAAGAGCATTATAAATATTGTGTTCTCCCGGAATTGAAAGTTCCATTTCACAAACTTTTTCGTTTCCTTTATAAATATCAAATTTAGAGCCAAAACCGTCAAAAACAATATTTTTTGCTGTATAATCAGCGTCATTTTTTAGAGCAAAAGTTATAACTTCTCTTTTTTCAATCATTTTGAGTAAGTCTTTGCAACCGTCGTTATCGTTATTCGTTATAACAATTGCGTTTTCATCTGTATTATTAATGTATTGAGCAAAAGTTTTCAAAATATCAGACATGCCGTTTTTATAAAAATCAGGGTGGTCAAAAGATAGATTATTAATTATATTTACATCTGGCTTATATTTAACGATTGTGCCGTCAGATTCATCAAGTTCCGCAACAAAAATTTTATCCGAACCGAAAGCGGAATTGTTTCCGATATTTTGAATAGTTCCGCCGACTGCATATGAAGGATTATACCCGCCTTTTGATAATAGATATGAACAAAGCCCGCTTGTTGTTGTTTTTCCATGTGTTCCTGAAAAACCAAAAAATATAGCACCTTTGTTGTCCGAAAATTCTTTTGAAATTTCAAGCAGCATATCTGAACGGTGTAAAATCTCTAAATTAAGTCTTTTTGCTTCGGCTAATTCGGGATTATCATTATGAATTGCCGAACTTACAACAATAGTCATTCCTCCTTTAATGACTTTTGCATCATGTCCGATTGTTATATCCGCTCCCATTTCCTTTAGCATTTTTGTATATTTGCTTTCAGAAATATCGGAACCTGAAACTTTATATCCTCTTTCGATAAGATATTTTGCAAGGGCGCTCATTCCTACACCGCCCGCTGCAATGAAGTGAAAATGTTTATCTGCTTTTATCATTAAAAATCCCCGTATATAAACTTTATAATCATTCTATTACATCTCATTTTTCCTTGCAAAAAAATTAACATTCTTCGCATTTTTTCCATAAATTCTTGAAATTTGAAAGAAAAAAATGTACAATATCTTAGAGTTTAATTTTATAATGAAGGGATATTAGACAAATGAAACTTCACATGCAGATTCTTATAGCCCTCGGATTGGGTCTAAAACGTAACGGACATATATTTTTCGGTTTAATTGCAGGTATCATTCTCGGTATATTTTTGCATAACTATAAAGTAAATGATGTGGGAGAAGTTAATTTAATTGTTCTTTCAATAATTAACATTCTCGATGTACTCGGACAATTCTTTATCAGATTGATTCAAATGCTTATTATTCCGTTGGTAAGTTCCGCAATAGTTATAGGAATATCAAGTATCGGTGATAGCAAACAACTCGGAAAATTCGGTAAAAAGATGGTTCTTTATTACGGAATTTTGACAACGATTGCTGTTGCAATAGGTGCTGTTCTTGCTGTTATTATTAAACCCGGAATCGGAGTTCAATCTTTTATAAGCGAATCTTCCGCATTATCGGCACAAGTATTGGTTCAAGATGCAATAGTTCAACAACAAGGACACATTGCTCAAATATTCCTTGATATGGTTCCTCAAAACCCTATCGCCGCTGTTGCTAACGGTGAAATGATTCCTATTTTGGCATTTATATTAATTTTCTCAATAGCACTAACTAAAGTCGGAGAAGTAAGCAGACCGGTTGTATCATTCTTTGAATCAGTATTTGCGGCTACAATGAAAGTAACTGATTGGGTTATGTATCTCGCAGCACCCGGTGTGTTTGCTTTGGCTGCAACTGCAGTTTCAAATTGCGGTTCAAGTATATTCGCAGGAATTTCTAATTACTTTGCAGTAATTGCAATAGGTTTCTTAATTCAACTTTGTCTTGTTTATCCTATAGTTATGAAATTATTCAGTAAAGTTCCTGTTGTATTGTTCTTTAGTTCAATTACGGAAGCAATGATGGTTGCATTTGGTACGGCAAGTAGTTCTGCAACTTTACCTTTAACTATTGCATGTTGCGAAAAACACGGTATTTCTCACAAAGTTTGCAGTTTTGTAATTCCTCTCGGTGCTACATTAAACTTTGATGCAACGGCTCTGTTCCAAACTGTTTCGGTTATATTCTTAACTCAAGCATACGGAGTTACTCTTGAACCTGTTCAAATCATTCAAGTTGCAGTATTTGCAATAATTGCTTCAAGTACTTGCGCAGGTATCCCGGGCGGTGGTTTGATTACAATTGCTGTTATTCTCAACGGACTCGGCTTGACTCCCGAACAATTGGTTGAAGGTTTTGCATTCCTGTTTGCAATAGACAGAATTGTTGATATGTTCAGAACAATGCTTAACGTAACCAGTGATGCTGTTGTTACCGCTATCATTGCGGATAATGAAAACGAAATAGATTACGACCAACTCAAAAATATTGAAGATGGTCTTATGGAAGCATAATTAATGATAAAATTTAGTAAAAATCCTCAGCATTAGCTGAGGATTTTTTAATGATAAATTTAAAAATTTATTATATTAAATATCACTATTATTATTGTTCATATTGAACATTTTTTTGATTTAAAAAAATAAAAAGATATGAGCATAAAAACTTATATAGATAATTTTTCTACTAATTTTGGAACAATCAAGTCCCAAACTTCTGATGTGGGATGTGGAGTAGCCGCATCATCATTCGGGATTCTGTCTTCAATTCTGTCCATTTCTCTGCCAATTAAATCTTTTGTCTTAATGACTATAACTCCTTTATCTTTAAACTTTTTCCAATAGTCGTCAGTAGTCAATAATATATACTCTTCTTTATTTATTGGTATATGTCCGTCATTAAAATCTTTATCTGTATCGTTATAAATTAATATTACAAACTTGGAGTTTGGATATTTTTTCCTTGTTTCATTTATCATAGCCGTAAAAATCTTCGACATAAATTCTTCAGCATTATAACTATTATTAAAAATATATTGTCGTATCATTCTAAAGAAAAACAATTTATCTAATATTCCATTTTTTTCATCAATTACATTCAGTTCTTTTAAAGCATACAAAATGTTGTAATTACAAGGGATTCTTCCTAAATGATTATACATATAAATATAAATAATATATTCAGGCGGATTTTTTGGTAAATATTTATCATTTTTATTAGTATATAATCTAATTAAAGCTTCAGAAGGACCTATTCCTGTCCATGACCAGTTATAAACCGGCCTTTTAGTTAATTTACTTATTTTTTCACCAAAAGACTTTTCTTTATCAAGCAAATATCCCCAAGCATAGGAACATCCCATTAACCAAATCGGTGGCTTTGTGTATTCCTCATGATAAAAATTTCTATTGTTTTCTGCTGAATCTATACATTCCTCTAAAGAATAATCCGGAAAACGTAATTCGTTATTGTCTTTATGTAAAATAAAATTATAAATTATAAATTCAAATAGAAAAATAATTATTAAAATCGACAAAATATTAATAATTAAAACAATAAATAATTTTTTATTCATAATTCAATAAAAATTTTATATTTTTCCGACTTGGTTTCTGCCGTTTTCTTTCGCGGCATAAAGACCTTTATCCGCATACTCGATAAGTTCCTGCGGTTCGCTACCGTTTTCAGGATATGTAGAAACACCTAAACTTATCGTTACACTCTTTTCGGTATTCGGAGCAATTAGAAATGGCTTTGAAGCAACATTTTTACAAACTTTTTCAGCAGTAATGATTGCTTCATCATGACCTGTATCTCTGAGAATGATACACATTTCTTCACCGCCATAACGACAAACTATATCAGAACTTCTGACAGTTTTTTTCAATGTCGCTGCAACCTGTCTTAAAACAGCGTCGCCTGCTTGGTGTCCGTATGTATCGTTGAACTTTTTGAAGAAATCAATATCAACCATAATGAGTGAAAAACTGCGTCCGTTTCTTTTGCATTCTTCTATTGATATTTTCATTTGGTCTTGGAAAAATCTGTGATTATATAATTCCGTAAGTCCGTCAGTTGTTGCAAGTTTGTATGTATGTTCAAAATCTCTCGATTTGATAATGTATTTTATTACATAGACAGAAATAAATGCCGCAATAGAAAGAATAACTGGAATAATAACCCATACCCATATATTAAATACATCCATAATCCAAACCGTACCTGCAAGATATAAGAGGATAATTAATGCAGACAATGCAGAGGATACAAGAACAACTTCGTTCATATAAGCAACGGCTGCTACTATTAGTGCTAAAATAACGGCAATAACAATATTTTGGAATGTCGAAAGTTGAACAATAAAGTTATTGTCTATAAAGTTATTCAAAAGAGTTGCGTGAATTTCAACCCCCGGCATATATTTGGCAGTCGGAACACTCTTTATATCAGAAAGAGAAATTACACTTGTTCCAACCAATACAACTTTGTTTTTGAAAGTATTTTCGGGCAATACTTTTTTTCCGCCCGTCATTTCTTCTACTACTTTCCACAACGGTACATATTTGAATGTCTTTGAACCTTCATCAAGACCTGTTTCTCCGTACCAATTGAGCATAACTTGTCCGTCTTTTGTTATGGGGAAAGGTTTTAATGAACCGATTGTAAACTTGCCGTTTTTATATTCACCTGACAATTTTGAAAAATCGAAATTTTTATCATCTTTTGCCGTTAAATATTTTACAGCCATTTTGTATGTCATATAAGGATAATAATCTGTTTTGTCGTAAGAAAAATCATTTTGTGCAGTTCTTTCATATCTCGGATAAGAAATATACAATGGGACGGTTCTTGTTATTCCGTCATCAGATTTAGGTGTGTTGATATGACCTATATTTTTGCTTGAATTTATTATCTGAGTTAAAATTGAACGGCAATTTGGGTATAATACGGGGCTGAAATTTTGAGAATTATCTGTTATGTTTGCCGTGAGGTATTCAGGTAGTGTTACGGGTTTTCTTACATCAAAATTCCTGTCATCAAAATTGATTGCCGTAAATGCGTTGTCATATCTTGCAAATGCATTTGCAAGTTTTTCATCACTTCCTGCATTTGACCTTAGTGAATGCACAAACAGCAAATCAAATCCGACTAAATAAGGATTTTGATTTTCAACATAATCTAAAATTTCTGCATAAACGTATCTTGGAATAGGCCATTCACCGTATTTATTAATCAGATATTCATAACTTTCATCATCAACGGTTAAAATAACAATATCATCAGACACTTTTTTATGGTCTGCAATTATTGATTGTCTAATATCAAAAGTTTTTAACTCCATTGATTTGAAAAAATTACCCGAATTAACTTTTGAAATAACAATTATTGCAAACAACAATGTTAATACAATTAAAACGGTATATAAAAATACCGTTTTATTATTCTTGAAAAATGAAAATAATTTATCCACAATTATACCCTATATAAATGCTAACACCTCATCATTATACTCTGAACAATCAAAAATCTCATGTTCACTTTCTGCAAGAATTACAAAAGTTTGCGAAAAATCTGCTCCCGATAAATATTGTAATAAGCATTCTTCGTTTATGTTCACTATTCTTCCTCCCATTTCGTAATTCGATTATTACAAATTGTTAAGAAATAAAAATCAGACCGAAGAACGATTTAGAAATAAAAATATTGAACTTAAGGTTAATATTACAATAGATTGAAGTCGCCGTATTTTTTGATATGTTCGACTAAGCCGCCATCTTCAAGCAGTTTTATCATGACTTCGGGCATTGGCTTAAATTCTATTTCGATATTTTTAGTAATATCTTTTATGACACCTTTTCTTATATCAACTTCAAGTTCGTCTTGAGCATCAATAAGGTCGGTATCACATTCAAGAACTAAAAGCCCGATATTTATGGCATTTCTGTAAAATATCCTTGCAAAAGATTTTGCTATAACGGCGCTCACACCTGCCAATTTTATAATTTGCGGTGCGTGTTCACGAGAAGAACCCAAGCCGAAATTTGAACCTGCAACAATAAAATCACCTTTTTGAACTTTGGAAGCAAATTCGGGATCTGCATCTTCAAGAACGTGTTTTGCAAATTCAGGAAGATTAGAACGCAAGTGAAATAATCTGCCCGGTGCTATATGATCTGTTGAAATATCATCAGGAAATTTCCATACTTTACCTTTTAACATAATTTCTCCTTTTACAAAATTTCCGTAGGGTCCGCGATATATCCGCAAACCGCACTGTATGCCGCAACTGCAGGCGAAGAAAGATAAATAAATCCTTCAGGATTTCCCATTCTGCCTTTAAAGTTTCTGTTTTGAGTTGAAAGGCAAACTTCTCCGTCTCCGAGAACACCTGCGTGAACACCAACACAAGGACCGCAGCCGGGGGCGATAATTGTTGCACCTACATAATTTAAGATTTCAATAAGTCCTTCTTTTAATGCCTGACGCATTACGGTAGTTGATGCAGGGGCAATAACGAGTCTGACATCTGGGTGAACTTTTTGTTTCTTTAAAATTTTCGTTGCAATACGTAAATCTTCAATTCTTCCGTTTGTACAACTTCCGATGAAGACCTGATCAACTTTTATTGTACCAAGTTCGCTGACTTTTTTTACGTTATCGACTTTGTGCGGACAGGCAACCATAGGAACAACTTCTGATGCGTCAATATTAATTACTTTTTCGTATTCGGCATCTTGATCCATTTGGATTAATTCAAATTTATATTCTCTTTTTCTTTCTTCCAAAAATTTATAAGTAACTTCATCAGTTTCAAACAAACCTGCTTTTGCACCCATTTCAACTGCCATATTTGAAAGGGTAAATCTGTCGGACATTGACATTGTTTTGACAAAAGAACCGCAAAATTCTAATGCTTTGTATGTTGCGCCAGCTGCACCTATTTTGCCGATGATATGCAGTATTAAATCTTTTGCATAGACTCCTTTTTTTAATGAGCCTTCAATTACTATTTTGTATGAAGAAGGAACTTTTAGCCATGTCTTTCCCAAAGCTGATGCAACTGCAATATCCGTGCTCCCCATTCCTGTTGCAAATGCGCCTAAAGCACCGGAAGTACAGGTATGTGAATCTGCACCTACAAGAATTTCTCCCGGATTAACGAAATCTTCAACCAATCTTTGGTGGCATACACCTTTACCGCCTTCCGAAAGTATTGCTCCGGTTTCTTTTGCGAATTGGCGCATAACCATGTGCGAATTTGATAATTCTCTTCTCGGGGAAGGACATGCGTGGTCAATAAACAAAATCATTCTTTCTGGATTTTTTGGTTTTTCTATTCCTAATTTTTTAAATTCACTGATTGTAAGAGGTCCTGTTCCGTCTTGAACTGCAGTAACATCAACTTTTGCTATACAAAGTTCCCCTTGATGAACAGGTTTTCCCGCATGTGCGGAAATTATTTTTTCTGCAAGAGTTTGTCCCATAAAAATTCTCCTATACGACCAATATCGGGTCGGTACTACTGTTAATTCTTTTTAATAAATTGCTGTTCGGTTCGTAATAAGGTGTAACCGTCATTACTTTTGCAGCAACATCAGGATAATAATATATAAATTTTAGTTCGCTATCGGTTAAAGGCAGTTGTGTGTGGACGTTTGCATATCTTGCTAATTCCAAAATCGTTCTTGCCTCATCTTCATCTTGGAATTCAAGTTCGAGATTATGATAAACGTTTCTAAACCCCTTGATACCGCCATATTCTCCGACTGTGATTTTGCGTCCCGTTTCAATAATTTCGGGTTCACCTCTTCCGAGTTCTTCAAAATCATAGAGTTCGTAATTTCTTCTGTCTTTTAATGCCCCATCTGCGTGAATCCCTGATTCGTGGGCAAATGCGTTGTCACCAACAGCGGGCTGATTAATCGGGATAGGTACACCGAAGGCTCTTGATGTATATTTTGCAAGTTTCCAAGATTTTGAAAGGTCAATATTTTCGTCAAGGAAATATTTTTTCTCAAAACCGCTTGATTTTTGTATTGCAAGAATACAGGAAACTAAGTCAGCATTCCCCGCACGTTCACCCATTCCGTTAATTGCCGTGTTTATATATGCGTCCATTCCCGCATCGATAACACCTTTTGCTCCCATTACGGAACATGCAACCCCCATTCCCAAATCGTTATGGAAATGTGTTTCAATCGGAATTTCAAGTTCTTTTGCAAGTATATTTAATCTTTCATAAGCGCTATGAGGGTCATCATAACCCAAGGTGTCGCAGTATCTGAACCTGTGAGCGCCTGCTTTTTTAACTTCTTTCCCGAACTTAATTAAAAAATCAATATCCGTTCTTGAAGCATCTTCGGCATTAACACCTATTGTAACCGCTCCGCAGGAAATTGCCGTCTCAACCGCTTCACAAGTCAGTTTTATAATATCTTCTTTTGTTTTTTTGCCCTGATACTTTCCGTTAATCATTTGTTCGGAAGTTGATTGGGATAAATTAACGTGTTTTAATCTAGGAACATTTCCGAAAGATTGCATAACATCAGAAGATAAGGCTCTTATCCAACCTGATAAAATGGTTTTATTTATAACTCCTCTGTCAACGAGTTCCAAATTTGCATTAAGATAATTCAATTCGTGTCTTGTTGTAGGAAATCCGAATTCCGAGCGGGTAACCCCCAAGTTGTTAAGCATTAAATTTATTATAGTTTTTTGAAGTTTTGCAAGTCCTAATCTTGATGTCTGAACACCATCTCTGTTAGTGACGTCAGTAATATATATTTTTGGCATAATCACTCTCTTTTATTGTCTTTTAACCAATTATAACACAGATTATTTTTTTTGCACAAATCTTAAATAGCCCAATCAGATAGTAACTTTCGGTAATGATAAACACACCCTTTAGCATTCATAATTCATAAGTAATAAGTTATACAAAGTGTAAGTAAACGGGAAAAATTCCCGATAAGGAGGTAAAATGAATTTTAACAAACTTACGGCAGCAATTGCAATTTCTGCAGGAATGATATTGTCATCACCAGGAGTTTTTGCGGAAGAATATACATTTGCTCCATCAAACACGGATATAATTGCGGCTTGCCCGTTATCGGATTGCCCTCAGGAAATAACTCCTGAAACCGCGCAATGTCCAAAATGTAAAAAACAAAAAGATAACTGTAAATGCAAAGAAAAACCGTCTTGCAAAAAAGTTTCAAAGAAAAAAGATTCTTGTAAAAAAGAAAAACGAACATGTGATGTTCCTCAATGGGAAAATAAAGTATCGGCACAAGCTTGTTCTCCTATGCCGGATAGCAATGAAAAACCTTTTATGATGCAAAGTTATGCATATCCTGCGGCAGTTTACGGAACAAATCAAATGATTGGTGAACCGAATGCAGGCGTTTATATCGGCGACAATATGGCTGACGGTATAAAAGGTGTTCCTGTTGCCCACGAAGATTATAATAATTTAACCGGCGCAGCAGCGGGTTGTACACCTTGTCTTGAAGATATAAGACCTGAAATAAGTGCAATAGATACCGATAGAAACTATGAATTAGCACAAATTCAAACTGAAACAAGTAAAGAAGGTATAAGGAAATCACTTTTACCTTATGAAATTTCTACTCCGACAGGGGCAGCAGCACCGTTAATCAGCGCTTTTGAAGACGTTCCTGCAGGCTTTTGGGCAGGTTGTGATATTAATAAATTAACCGAAAACAACATAATTGCAGGTTACCCTGACAGAACATTTAAACCTAATCTTCCTGTTTCAAGGGCAGAAATGGCAACATTGACGGTAAAAGGCTTTAATCTTTTAAATGCTCCTGATACACAACCGTCAAAACATTTTAAAGATGTTCCGAGTAATTTTTGGGCAAGTAAAATGATTAATAAAGCCGTATCACACGGACTTATGGCAGGTCACAGCGACACTATGTTTATGCCGAACAAACCCGTAACAAGAGCCGAAGCATTTACAATTCTTTCAAAAGGAATAAATTGTTCAATGGATGAATGTAAGGCTGAAGAAATTCTCAACAAATATTGTGATGCTGATAAGGTTCCTTCTTGGGCAAAAATATCTGTTGCAAAAGCGATTGATGCAGGGGCTTTAAACGATTCACCAAAACCTGATATGATTAATCCGAACAAAGATGCAAGCCGTGCAGAAATAGCCTCAATGCTTGAAAATATCAGAGTTTCAATAGGTTATTCAAACACAGATAAAGTAACTGCAAATGATTGCGGTTGTACAGGTGCTGCGGCGTTTATCGAAAACGAAGAAGTCGTTCAAATTCCGACATTACAATTGACATTCAGCGATGAAATTAACGCAAAATCAGCAAATGTGGGTGATATGTTTGCCGCAAAAACTAACGATGCTATAACAATCAACGGTCAAACATTCCCTTGCGGTTCAACGGTAAGAGGTAAAGTACTGAGCGTAATAAGACCTACAAAAAATTGTGCGGGTTCTCTACAACTTGCTTTTAATACAATCGAACACGACGGTTGTAAGGTTGATTTGCCTCAACAAGTTCTTTCCGCTCAAGTTGAAAAAATCAAAAAACCTAATGCAATAGCAAGATTTATTGCAATGCCGTTCACTTTGACAGGAAGTCTGCTCGGTACTGTCGGCAGAACAGTAGGCGGTGCGGTAGTAAGTGCGGGTAATGCGGTTGAACACGTTACGAACAGTGTAGGTACAGGTACAGGAGAAATTTTCCAAGGCGAATTCAGAGCAGCAGGAAGAAGTTATGCCGATTCTATCAAAGCGCTTGTTAAAGCACCTATTGATACAACAAGAACTGCTTTATCAGGTACTATGGGCTTATTCCAAACAACAGGCGATGAAATTGCTTACCTTGTTGATCCTAAAGGAGCAAAAGTTTCTTCCGTAAATCCGAAAGAAAACGTTACAGTTGCATTTGCGCCTTATTCAAAATAATAAAAATAAGTGATATAACTTATTTTTTCGATCGACGGATTTCCGTCGGTCGTTTTTTATTAAAAAAAATCCTCTAAAAAGATGATTTTTCTTAATATAAATTTACATAAAATTTTATACATAGTTTGTGTAAGTAAGGTATTTGAAGTGAAAACAATAAAAGAAACTCTTAAAAAGATAGTAAGCATTCCGGCAAAACCTGTTTCGCCGTATCCTCAAGTGATAAGTTGGCTATTTATGGTTTTTATGTTGTTTTCGTTTATATATGTCTGTGAAGTAACAGGAATGTAATTTAGCAATCCCGAAAAATTAGCCGTTTCAATGAGAAACGGCTTTTATTATTTTTGTATTTAGTAGTTTTGCTAATTATCTATACTACGACTTGTTCCATAATTTCGTCGCTTATGTCGAAATTTGAATAAACGTTTTGAACATCATCGTGGTCTTCTAATTTTTCCATTAATCTTAGAATGTTTGTTGCAACTTTGACGTCCGTTATTTCAACATAATTTTCAGGCAATCTTGTAAATTCTGCACTTTCAGGCTTAAATCCTGCCTTTTCCAAACCTTCCGAAAGAGTTTGAAGATTTTCGAAAGTTGTAACAACTTGGTATTTTTCTTCTTCTTCCGTAACATCATCTGCGTTAAGTTCAATTGCGGCTTCAAAAAGTTTTTCAAAATCTACGCCGTCTTTGTTTATTGTTATAAGACCGACAGGTTTGAACATCCAACCTACACAACCTGTTTCACCAAGGTTACCGTTGAATTTTGAGAAGAAACTTCTTATATCGCCTGCGGTTCTGTTTCTGTTATCTGTCATTGCTTCTATAAATATTGCTGCTCCGCCTGCTGCGTATCCTTCGTATGTAATTTCTTCAAAGTTGTCGCCGCCTTGTCCGCCGGCACCTTTTTCAATTGCTCTTTTTATATTGTCATTTGGCAAGCCTGCTGCCTTTGCTCTGTCGATGGCAGTTCTCAATCTGAAATTTCCTGCGGGGTCTCCGCCGCCAAGTCTTGCTGCGGTGATTATTTCACGAGAAAATTTTTGGAATGTAATCCCTTTTTGAGAGTCAACTTTTGCCTTTTTGTTTTTAATGTTTGCCCATTTTGAATGTCCTGACATATAATTCTCCATTCGTAATTGATATTTACAAGGTTTATTGTAATATAAAGTTATGGAAAATAAAACTAAAAAAGCATTAGAATTTTTTAAAAATAAAGATTATGAAAAAGCAATTTCGGAATTCAAAGAATTATTAACCGAAATTCCTAATGATTGTGCAATTTTAAACAATATTGGTCTTTGTTATTTAAAATTGGGACAAAATGACGAAGCCGAAGAATATTTTTTAAGGGCTTTATCAAATAACAGCAAAAGTGTTGAAACTTATGTGAATCTTTCGGATATTTATTATTCGGAAAAAAGGATTGCCGAAGCGATTAATCTTCTTGAAACTGCAGTAACATTGTTGCCTCAAAATATTGTTTTGTTACACTATTTGGCAAGAATTTATATTGAAGATGTGAGATATGATTTAGCAATAGACATGCTTAGCAGAATACTCGATATTTCTCCTGAAAATACAGATGCGTATTGGGATTTGGGAAATATATATTATGAACTCGGCGAGTATGAAAATGCAGCCGCATCATTTGAGCATGTTCTCGAAAAAAGAGATAACAATGAAATATTCTTTTATCAAACAGGGCTTGCGTACGAGGGCGCAAATATAACGGACAAGGCTCTTTCAAACTTCTTGAAAGCAATCGCGGTCAATTCGGAATTCTCTCCCGCATACAAAAAGGCTGCAATAATGTTTCTTGCACAAGGGGACAAAGAAAGTGCAAAAGAATATCTTGAGGACTATATAAATTTTGATTTGCCCGAAGAAGAAAAGCAAAACATTAAATCTGTAATTTAGAACATAAGTAAGTAATATTGCCTTATTGCCTGATTTAATTTTACCTTAACTTTTCAATAATAAATAAGAAAAGCGAGGTAAAAATGAAACACGTTGTAATTTATACTCTTGAATACTGTCCTTATTGCAAAAAAGCAAAGCAAATGCTTTGTGATTACTATATTCCGTTTGAAGAAATCGATGTAACTCAAGACGAAGAAAAATATTCAAAAGAATTATCTAAGTTGTATTCAATTAATAATGTAACTTATCCGCAAATATTTGTTGGCGGAACAAGAATAGGCGGCTCCGACGCTCTTGAAGAATATGCAAAATCAGGAAGATTAGCGCAAATTTTAAAAGAGGATTTATAAAATGGGTTTGTTTTTTAATTACGATAATTCTGTGTGTAATGAGGGCGCTACTCCTGTCTTTTTTTCTTACGACCCGTCAATTACATCATTAAAAGAACTCTTGATTTATGAACTTTCGCAAATGTCTTATTATTCCGTCAAACTTAAAGAAATCGGCATTGATACGGAAAAAATAAACGACAGAATAATAAATTATATATCTCTTGCGGTTGTGAATTTAGATTTTAGAAAAGAACAATTTTTATCTGTTATAAAAAATATCTATGACTGCGTTAAAGAGCTTGAAGAGGAATATAAGGCAGAATGTGTTAAACAAGAAGTTGAGCCTCAGTTAATTATCGGTGAAAAACTTTCTTTTGAAACCAAAAAAGAAGGCTTTGCCGCAATTAATTTCGGGGAACGGCAATCGATATTAAAAAATACAGTTTTTTCAAAAGATAAAAAAAGCCTTTCAGACATAGTGATGATGCTTGTCAGCAATGCGTGTCTGTGTATAACGGAAATAGAAAATTACGGAAAGTATTTGGACAAAATCAAAGATGAAATTCCTTATATATTGTATTTGATTAATCATTGTGCATTGTCCGACGATGAGTTAAAACAAAAAGTAATTGATTTTTCTAAAATAAATCTTCAAATAATGAAGGAACTGAATTTTGTTATTTTGGAAAAATATGGCCCTATTGAGCCTGTTGATGTGGATTTGAATATAAAAAAGGGTAAATGTATTCTCGTATCGGGACATTATTACAGAAATCTTGAAATGCTTTTGGAATTATTAAAAGATGAAGATATAAATGTTTATACCCATAATGACATGCTTTTTGCACATTGCTATTCCAATCTTAATAAGTACAAAAATCTTGCAGGGCACTATCAGCGCTCTTTAAACAATCTTGAACTTGATTTTGCAACATTTCCCGGAGCCGTGTTAGTTACAAAAAATTCTCATACAAATCTCGATACAATAAGAGGAAGACTCTTTACTCCTGATAACAGCCCTGCATATGGTATAAGCAAGGTTAGTGAAAACGATTTTACACCTGTTATAGAGGCTTCAAAAGAAGAAAAAGGATTTAAAAAGAATGTAAATATCGGTAAATTATCGGTAGGATATAACAAAGAACTCGTTTTTGACAAACTTCAAAAAGTCATTGATTCCTTTATAAATGGAAAATTTAAACATTTATTTTTTATCGGTTTAACAAATTATAATTCGGAACAAAATATTTATTTTAAAAAGTTTTTTGAAAATCTTCCCGATGATTGTTACGTCATATCTTTTTCGTATAGCAGAATTCAGGATAATGTTTGGCATTTGGATTTGTATTACGATATGTCTTTAATATACGATATTCTGGATAAACTCGAAAAATATCCTCAAATACTTGAAAATACAACTTTTTTCCTCACACAGTGCCATCTGCGAACTGTTTCTCACGCATTAAATTTAAAACTTTATAATATAAAAAATATATTTTTGGTTGAATGCTGTCCTACAATAATCAGTCCGACTCTTGTTGACGGACTCAAAGATTTGTTCGGCATCAAAAAAATTTCAAAATCTCCTAAAGATGATATTGAAACTATTTTGAATAACAATTTTTAACATTGTTAATAACACTTAAAGTAAAAGTATATATTATGTATTCGGTTAATATATATACTGTATCTAAAAACAGACTATTTCTGCATTTTTTTAAAAATTTGCTTAACAAAATATGAAAAATTACTTTTAATCTGATGATTTATGTTTTATAATCATAAAGTTATTAGTTAGGAGGCAACAAGTTTATGCGTATTCTCGTAAACGGAAGAAACATTGAAATTACAGATGCTATCAAAGCATACACTAAAGAAAAAATCGGAAAAGTTTTAACTCATTATGACCAAATTCAACTCATAGAAGTTGTTTTAAACGTAACAAAAAATCCTTCGGTAAGTGAAAACCATACTGCTGAAGTAATATGCAAAATGAATTCCGGTTCGATTAAACTCGCAGAAAAGGCAGAAACTATGTATGCCGCAATTGATTTACTTGCAGACAAATTATTAAGACAAATCGAAAAACATAAAAGCAAAAATATGAAAGCAAGTAAAAATGCTTCTATAAGAACTACTGAAACTGTTGAAGAAGAAAACGAAGAAAAATAGTTTGTTTAAGGGGGTATATCCCCCTTAATTTACTAAATTAGGGAAGTAATTAAATGCTGCCGATTATTACAGAAGAACATTCATCGTTAATTTTTGCCGAGATATTTCAAGATGTTCATTCTTGGCGCAAGAAGATGATTCATTACATAAAAGAAGAAAACCCCGAAATTAATTCGGCAATCATTGAGGCTGCCAATAATACAGAACTTGACCCAAAGGCGGTTGCCCTTGGCGCTTATATGACATACATTCTTCTCGAAACCGCATCAAAAGAGGAAGAAGATGATTTGTTCACAAAAGATTTTACAATCGACGGTTAATTTATAATTTTAATTTTATAATTTTGAATTGGTTCCTTGCGAACCAATTTTTTTTGGTTTTCAAGATTGTTTTTGATTGCAAAAACCCAATCGTTTTTTGTGTTTACAAACAGAAAAAATGCGGCTTTGCTTTCAACAACTCTTGTTACGTCATCAATAATCAACTCACCTTTATCCGACAGTTCAAAAACAGTAAAAGAAAAAGGCTCAATAGCACTGCTTTCTACGAATGCATCAAATTTTACGTTGAAAATTCTTGATGTATCCTTCAATAGCGGTTTGTCATTAAAAGAGTTTATATTCTTATAAAGCCAAGTAACTATATGGTCAAAACTTTTAGTCATCTCTTTGAACCAACGGAATAAATTTATCTACTAAATCTTTATTCCATTTTGTTCCTGCACCTTCTTTAATTATTTCAATTGCCTTGTCGGTATCAAATGCTTTTCTGTACGGTCTGTCTTGAGTTAATGCATAGAAAGCATCTATAAGCAGAATAATTTGAGAAGATATAGGAATATCAGTACCCGAAACTTTGCCCGGATATCCTGAACCGTCCCAATTTTCGTGGTGTTTTTCAATAATAGGAATAACATCTTGGATACTGCTTATAGGTCTTAAAATATCTCTTGCGGCAATTACAGGGTGGGATTTTATAAGATTTCTTTCTTCTTCCGTCAAAGAATCGTGTTTTTTAAATATATTTTCTGGAATCATTATGTTTCCGATGTCATAGAGAAGAACCGCTATTTTTAGTTTGTCTGTTTCTTCAATTGACAATCCGCAATTTTTACCGAGTTTAACTGCAAGCAGTAATTTCGATTTTGTTGAACCTGATTGGTAATCGATATTGTAAGATTGTGTAATAACGTCAACAACGGAGTAGATAACTTCTTTTGCACTCTTATCGTCAACAGAAACATTTTTTAACTTAGATAATATGTCACCGGCAACATCTGACGGAATTTGTATTCTTTGTTTCGAAACAATATCAACAAAGGCATTAACCGCAATTTGCTGCCAATTATTATCTTTTTGTTTTTGAGTCAATTGAACTTGGTTTCTTCCGTTGATTTTTGCGTGATACATTGCTTTATCGGCAAGTTCCGTTAATTCAAATACATTTTTACTGTGTTCGAGGAATGTCGCAACACCTATACTTGCAGTAACTCCGCCGATAGTATCAATTGGAACCGCTTCAATTGCCGCTCTCATACGTTCTGCTGCAACCATTGCTTTGTATGAATCAATTCCGGGAAGAAGGACGTTAAATTCTTCGCCCCCGATTCTTGCGGGAATATCAATCGAACGGGCTTTGTTTTTCAATACTCCCGAAATTGCTTTGATTGCCAAATCGCCGTATTGGTGTCCGTAAGTATCGTTGATTGTCTTTAAATGGTCTAAGTCAAGTGAAATTAAAGAGAAAGGTTGACCTAATCTTAATGATCTTTCTGCTTCACGATTGATATTCTCTTCAAAATATCTTCTGTTATAAAGACCTGTCAGAGGATCTGTAATCGCTTGCTTTCTGACTTCTTCAAAAAGCCCCGCAATTGTAATTGCAAGTTCTATCTGGTTTGCAAAAAGCGTTAAAAATTTAAGTTCATTTTCTGAGGATTCATCTCTGTTTGAGAAAACAAGCATACATCCAAATTCTTCGTTATCGTTTATTGCTACACCTTTTTTGCGATAAAGAGGAACGACCATAACTGATTTACTTTCAGTCATTTGAACCATTTCTCGGACGTAATCGTTTGATAATTCCGAAAGTAGTCCTCTGATGACATAATCCATATCTGTAGAAAATTCAACTTTATGGTTTTTTAAGGCTTTTGCCAAAATAAAATTTTCATTAAAAGGAATTTTATAATCTTCGACAGAAATAAGTTCAACCTGTTCTTTGATTTTTTTAATTACAGGACTTTCTGCGTGAGATTTAACTCTGAAAAATTGACCGTTTTCATTAAGTTCTTTTGTAAGAACAAACGTATTAATGTATCCCATTTGTTCCTGCATTGAATTAACAATCGTGTTCATAACGTTGACGAGCGGTTGAGAAGAATTCATCATTTCCCAAATATTGCTCATTGTCAGCATTGTGTTATTTGCTTTGTTTAATTCTTCTGTTTTGTCTTTTATTTCCTGTTCCAACTCAATGTTACGATTATATATTTCCATAAAATCGCTTGTGTTGGTGCTTAAATTGTTTTCGACTTGTTGAATTTTATCAAAAAAGCCTTTAATGTTGTTAAAAATAACTAAACCCCCCAAATAATAACCTATTGGATTATACTACTTAATTATTCAAATTGTAAGTGTTTATTTATAATTTTTACGATTTCTTTAGAATTTATTTTACTTCTGCAAATATTTTTATCTTTTTCGAGTATGCAATTTCTTTTCATACAGGGTGAACAAGGACAATCTGCCTGAACAAATTCATAATTATCTCCGAATGGTGCAGTTCTTTCTCCGGAAGTTGCAAAAAACAGAGTAACAATGGCACATTTTCCTTCTGCCCAAGCAATGTGAGCAGTTCCGGAATCAGGTGTTACAAGTAAATCCGCATAAGAAAAAGTTTCTCTTAAATCGTCCAGAGAAGTTTTACCTTTAAGATTTATAACCTTATCCTCATAACCCGATAAAATTCTTTCTGAAAGACCGTTGTCGTTGTTCGTTCCCGTATAAATTAAATTTACTTTATCGGCATAATATTCAATCAATGTTCGCCAATCATTTTCGGTCCAATGTTTGTTTTCCCATGTTGTTTCTGGGGAAATAACTATTGTTTTTTTATTTTCGTCTAAGACTGAAAGATAATGATTCATTTTTATTTTTGAACTTTTACGAATCGGCGGCAATACAAAATCAATTTTTTCTGTATTTGCACCAAGATATTCCGCAATTTCAAGATTTCTTTTTACTACGTGATAATGAATATCAAATTGCTTTCTTTGTGATTTGATAATTTCATTTGCAAATATAAAAGAAAATTCTCTTCCGTCGGATAATGCAATTTTTCTTTTTGCTCCCGAAAGTGCCATTATGACAGAACTTTTTAAAAGCTGCTGCGTGTCAATTGCTATATCGTATTTTTCTGATCGAATTTTAAAAATTGTTTTTATAAAATCAAAAAAAGATTCTTTTTTATTTAAATCCTTTTTACGGAGTATGTAAACCTTGTTTAACAGCGGGTGGTTGATTAAAAAATGAGAAGCTTTTTCATCAACGACCCAATCAATTTGTGAGTCGGGATATTTGTTTTTTAAAGCCGAAAGCAAAGGCAAAGTGTGGATTGTATCACCTAATGCACTTCTTCTTATTATTAAAATTTTTACTCTCGTATTCATAGTATTAATCAATTTGTTGATAATCTGTTTAAAGTATATTACCACATTATAAACTTTTTGGTTGAAGTTTTTATTAAAACATTTGATATTATAAAAACAAAGAGAAGATATTGCATAAGTTTAGAGATTGGAATGAACAGAAAAATGTCCGAAAAAACAAAAAATACTGTCAACTTGTGTAAAGTTAAACTTGAAAATTTAAAACACAGGCTTGATGAATCAGATGAAGCAAATGTGGTTTATAACCGCATTTTGATTGAAAAGGCTGTTCTTGAGGATAATTTGAAAACAAAACCTTTGTTTTCACGAATAAAAGAATTCTTTACAAATAAAAGAGAAAAAAGAATTTGCGATTATTTTAAAAAAGATAAAAATTCGTTCTAAAAAATATTTGCATACGACATAAAATAATCATTAATTATTCCCATTAAAACGGGCATGACAAGGTAAAGAATCAATGCACCCATAAGTGGTTTGAATAAGAAACTTAACTGAAATACGTTAATTTGTGGTGCGGTTTTTGAAATAATACCTAGGATGATGTCTTGTCCTAATGTTGCGATTAAAATTGGTGAAGCAAATTGCAAGCCTATATACAATATGTTTGAAGTGATAGTTGTTAAGTATTCAAGATTGAGAAATTTATCAAAAGGAATAGCGGTTCCGTAAATCGGGAATAATTCAAAACTTCTGATAAAGGCATTAAGCATCCAATAAATACCGCCAATATTAATAAAAATCAAAAGACCGACAAGTCCGAGCAATTTTCCCATAAGTGAAACCTGTCCGGAAGTAGTCGGGTCAAGTACGGTAGCAGAGGACATACCCATTTGTGTGTTCATCATATCTCCGCCCGCTTCTACCGCATTAACAATACAAAAACCTATAAATCCCAATAATGCACCAAAAACATAGTTTATGATTATACCGAATACAAGTGAAGCATCAGCAGGAGGTGCAGGAGGTTTCAATATTCCGATAAGAAAAATTGTAAACATAACGGCAAAGCCGATTTTTGTGTTTTTAGGAAGTTCACTTCTTTGAAGTCCGGGACAAAACCTCATAAACCCTAATACTCTAACAAAAATCAAAAAACCTGAACCAAGAACTGCACTCAGTTGCGGAAAAAATGATGAAAAATGAGTAATGATATATTGAAGCATTAATTTCCCTTCTTCATTGATGGAATATCAATTTCAACAAAGGAATTATTGGCATTCTTTGAATTTTTATTAACTTCAATTTCATATGAAACAATTCCCGTTTCGGTATTTATATCAACAGTTGCTTTTCCTGAAGAAAGAGTTGAAAGAAAAATTTGAGAGTTGTCTCCTGAATATGAAACAATAGGTTTTGCTTTTATGACATTATGGTTTGAACTTTTAACATCTTGAATTTTTATATTTGAAAAATAAATATAGTCTGTTTGTGGGCTAAGTTGTACTTTTTCAGCCGAAAAAACAGGAGAAGATAAAAGTATAAACAAAAATAATAATTTTTTCACGTTATTACCTCGTCGCATTCTTTTGCATTTTTTGTGCTTCTATTTGCGATGGTCTCGGAATAGGCATTTTTGAAGCAGCATTATATTTTAATTTTTCAACATCTGTCATAAATGGTGGGTTTCCGCCTGCATCCATTATTTCTTTGATTTTTCCTGATTGTTCCAAACTATCCGCTTTCATTTCTTCTGAAAAAGGACGAAGGTGTTTATAGTAATCAGCATCTAAAACATAACTGGTATTCTTCGGAACAACATTGCAGGAAATGTATATTGCTTCTTGAAGCAGATTGCACAACATTTTTGTAAACCCCGAACCTCCAATAATAATTACAAGAAAAACAGCTGTAATTTTAGGTGCTGCAGCGATTGTTTGTTCTTGAACTTGAGTAACGGCTTGTAATATACCGACGACAAGACCTATTGCAGCCGCCGTAAGAACGCAGGGAAGTGCTATTGCCAGCATCAGCATCATTCCTTTTCCCATAAATTCCATTAATATTTCCATGATTTACCTCAATTAAAACTTCCTGCCAAACCGTGCACAACAAGACTCCATCCGTCAACCGCAATAAATATAAGTAATTTGAACGGCAAAGATATAATTGTCGGTGACAACATGAACATACCTAATGCAAGAAGTACGTTAGCAACAATCATATCCAATACGATAAAAGGAACGTAAATAATAAAACCGATTTGAAATGCCGTTTTTAACTCACTTAAAATGAATGCGGGTGCAACTTCCCAAATGGTTATGTCTTCAGGTGATTCAGGTGCTTTTCCCCTCGATTTTTCCAGAAAATATGCTAAATCTTGTTCGGCAGTATTTTTCATCATAAATTCTTTTAAAGGTTTTGAGCCTTCAACTACTGCCGTTACCATAGAACCTGATTTTTGATAAGGTTCATACCCTGCTTCCCACATATCTTGAAATACGTGTCCCATTGAATAAAATGTCATAATCAAAGATAAACCGATAAGAACCATTGTCGGAGGTATTGATTGAGTTCCCATTGCTTGTTTTAAGAATGAAAATACAATTGCATATCTCATAAAACTCGTCATACAAGTGAAAACAAACGGAATAAATGAGAATAAACTCATTACGACGAGTAATTGTATAACAGGATCAAGATTTTTTAATATACTTTCCATTTTATGCCTTCATTTTTTCGTTAATTCGTTTTAAAGCGGGTGCTACGTTTTTACTGCTTTCGTGATTGAAATTTAATATTTGATTGTTGTTTAAATTATTAATTTGAATTGAGTCTTTTTTGAAATTGATTGAATTATCCTCTTTGTTTTCCAAATTTTTATTTTCCGTAGATTCTGCTTCATCGGAATTTAATTTCGCAAGCATTGTCGTTCTGTCGTAATCTGCTGCAACAAGAAATCTTTCGTTTCCTGCTTTTACAACAAGTATTTGTTTACGGGCATTGATTCTTATTCCGTTTTCAATTTTTAAAAAATCAGTTCTATTGCCTGCAAGACCTTGCAAACAAAGTTTTTTA
>Ga0256407_10003226_pt1 | contig 29430 bp, 25 predicted proteins | sample RumenRJG_04DNA_FD_193489 | JGI IMG/M metagenome (GOLD analysis project Ga0256407, IMG submission 193489) | Bovine rumen microbial communities from Lethbridge, Alberta, Canada - RJG_04 | ecosystem: Host-associated > Mammals > Digestive system > Stomach > Rumen | place: Canada: Alberta...
ATATGGTCTATCTGGTATGCTCAGATTTAAGGGTCCCACTTCCTAATAGAAAACCTCGATACGCATGATCAGCATAAGCATTGGTGTTGGTGAATTTTTTTACCCACCATCATACCCGAAGAGCCCAATAAAGTGGCTCCCGTCAGTCCGGACATGTGGCTCTCGCCACACCGGACAGGCGGCTCCGCCACGCGAGAATATTCACAGAGGACGTACATTTTAAGAATACCTTTCCTTTTATGCTCCGCGTCACTACTTCCTGCAAACACAGGAAAACCTGCCTCGTCCTGTCATTACAACAGGCAATCATCCGGTCATCGTTAGTCCACATCCACATTATGCCTTCATCTTTAACGGGAACTTGATATCTGCTTTGCCGATAAAAATCCACGCCGTGATCATAAGTCCTATTGCCAGTGCCTCCCCACCATACTTAAGAATCGTTAACACCATATTCTTGTGTTCGGTATCTTTTCCTTCTTTTCGTTCTGCTGCCTCTGCCATCTTTTCAAAATAGTATTGTTTCTGCTCAAATGTTGTGTCTTCTTTATCTATTTCCTTCTGAAGAACCTTAACAATATCATCCTCGGTCTGGAAGCATGAAGAAGTGCTCGTATCGCAAGACTCTATGCCCTTGGCTAAAACACTCGCATAGGCTTTTTCATTCTCAACAACACCTTTTACTACTTCCGGCATCTGAGCGATAATAGCCTTTGCCACTTCAGGATCCACCTTATCCAAGATAGATACAAGCTTCAGAACATTATCTTTCGATATACCTCTGAAATTATCCTTCTGCATTAACTCCAATGCTCTTTTTTCTGATGTAGATAAATTGTTCATCCCTATGCCCTCCTTATGCTGCTACAATAGCAATCTGTGCCCGATACCTTCTGGCCGTATCTTCTGCATACTTACGATTTACTTTGTTATTGAGGTTACACCAGCAATTATTGGCTGCGCTCCACCACCAACCATTCAACTGCAGTTTTCTGCAAACCATAACTTCAGGAGAAGAAGCAAAGTATAATTCAAGGCCTCTTCTGGCATTTCCCATAGGTTGCTTCACCTTATCGGTTTTTTTCTCTCCTTTGGGCTGTATCTGAACTTCTCTCTTTTGTTCAACAACTCTTAAATTTCTTACAGGGGTATGCTTTACCGGAACACTCTCCCGCACAGCCATCCTTCCTATGCATATACTTACGTTATCCTCATAATACTTTGCCCATCCCATGTTCTTACCCTCCTATCCTGTTCTACTAATATATAGAGAGGGATTTTTCCGGACTTAACATTTTTAAACAAAAAAACACCTACATTTCTGTAGATGCCTTAACATGTCAGTTTCTATAACTTTTTATTAATAACGAGGGCGTGAATAGAGCGAATACTTCCACTCTCCAATCCAAGTTGTTTCCTCCTCATCGCGTATGCCCTTGCGAATAAATTTTCCAAGTTTTTTTAGTTTTACGATTCTCCAAAAGGCTGAAGCAGTATCTATCATATAGGGCAGATTCCATTTTGGCCATAAAAGTCCTTGTTTAAAATCCCATTCCAATGCATGCTGACTAAATAATGGGTCATGTATGAGAATATGACTATTCCAAACACTTTCTCTATTCTCGAAACATTTTTCGTATTCTATTTTTTCAAATTCGCGATTGAAAATCCCCTCAACAAAATACTCCTTCATAAAAACAGGAGTACCCCAATTTGTATAACGATCTCCCATCGTCAATATACATTTTGAAAAATAATCTTTAGTTTTTGTACTGTAGAAACCTCGTTTCCAATAATCCAGTTCGCAATTAATAACCTCATTTCTAATTTCTGAAATTATCCATAATAGGCACCAATAATCTGTAAAATCCAACTCAAAAACAGCCTTAGCACCTTTTCCATATACACGCTCCATGTTATTATAATCTTTTAACAAAACAATCCCTACTACCCCATAATCATCACCACTTCGTGCTTTTATTTCTGTCAAGAAATCATGATAGGTTTCAACTGTCAGTCTTTCATTTTTTATTTTCCGATAATACTTTTCAAATATAGCCTCCTCAGCTTTTATGTTGTAAGTGTGTATCCACTCTGAAAACGCATCTATTTCTCCATCGGTAATCCTCTTAACTATATCTTCTAACTCATCACTCTCAGAAAAAAGCTTCTCGGCAACACTACTGCCAATTTCAATATTAGAAATAGCATATCCGACAAGTAAGCATAGTATATCTGCCACAAAATACTCTGAGGTTTGTGAATGATATGGTTTTAGAGCGTCTATCATCTGATTATTTATTTCGTTATGTAGTTCATCAAATCTATGTTTCCACTTTTCATCCTTTTCCTTTATCTTCATTTGAACACGAAGATCCCCTGTAGGGCAATCTTTCTTACAATGTCCACATGAACAGATAAGCCATCCACACTCAGGGCATCTGCTGTTACTTACACTATCGACTGGTAGTTTACAAGACCAGCAGAAATTTCTATACTCAACCACTTGTATTCCCTCCGATTTCCTTAATATGTACTATTATCGACAATTATACAATAAAGAATAAGTCAGAAGGAATCAAAATCCTCCTGCGTTGCCACAGTCGCATACTCGCAGTCATCGTTCTGGTTTTCTACGAAGATGTCATTGACCATCCCCACTGTCAGCAGGTCAAGGTCTCGCAAGGATAACCCGATCTGCAGGCAGCGAAGAAGGAACAGCGGAGTTGTCATCTCCCTTTCAGTTTTTCGAAGTTTTTTTAGCCTCAGCATCCGTCTTGATGTTCAAGCCCCACAGTTCAATGAGCTGAGGAAGAACCTGATATATGGAGAAAGTATTAAACTGATCAAGCCTGTCCTCAACCGTGTCCGGGATATTTGCATCCGCATGTTTAGCCATGATGAAGGCTATATTCTCGAACATCTCCAATGAGAAGGTATCAAGGTTTGATACCTCGGGATCAGAGTCATCGATGCTCTTTTCCAAAAGGGATATATCCTTATTGATATCCCTTTGGAATTTCAGTCTGTATATTCGAGGGATGGCGGCACTCGCTTTGAATGCCACCTCCACACCGTCAATATCGATCTTTCTTACGATACCCATGTATTAACCCTCCCCGGTTGTCTCTTCTTCCGTAGGCTCATCATATCCACCTACGGCATCAGGCTCATAGACCTTCTTGTACCAGTTGTTATAAGCAGCGGCCTTGGTAGAATCCCCGGTCTTTGCCTTAACAAGCCCGGACGCAAGCGGACGAGCCTTGACCTTAAGGGTCTCGGTCTGTACTTCCTTCGACTAAGAAACCGTTTTATTTCAACAAAATCTGCGTAACGATTATCTATTGCCTGATTTTCAGATACTATATATAGCGTTTTCATTCTTATTTCCTCCTCCACGTTAGTAACACTTGGGGTCAGATATGCGATTTCCTTGCAGGCTGAGGACGTACATTTTAAGAACACCTTTCCTTTTATGCTCCGCGTCACTACTTCCTGCAAACACAGGAAAACCTGCCTCGTCCTGTCATTACAACAGGCAATCATCCGGTCATCGTTAGTCCACATCCACATTATGCCTTCATCTTTAACGGGAACTTGATATCTGCTTTGCCGATAAAAATCCACGCCGTGATCATAAGTCCTATTGCCAGTGCCTCCCCACCATACTTAAGAATCGTTAACACCATATTCTTGTGTTCGGTATCTTTTCCTTCTTTTCGTTCTGCTGCCTCTGCCATCTTTTCAAAATAGTATTGTTTCTGCTCAAATGTTGTGTCTTCTTTATCTATTTCCTTCTGAAGAACCTTAACAATATCATCCTCGGTCTGGAAGCATGAAGAAGTGCTCGTATCGCAAGACTCTATGCCCTTGGCTAAAACACTCGCATAGGCTTTTTCATTCTCAACAACACCTTTTACTACTTCCGGCATCTGAGCGATAATAGCCTTTGCCACTTCAGGATCCACCTTATCCAAGATAGATACAAGCTTCAGAACATTATCTTTCGATATACCTCTGAAATTATCCTTCTGCATTAACTCCAATGCTCTTTTTTCTGATGTAGATAAATTGTTCATCCCTATGCCCTCCTTATGCTGCTACAATAGCAATCTGTGCCCGATACCTTCTGGCCGTATCTTCTGCATACTTACGATTTACTTTGTTATTGAGGTTACACCAGCAATTATTGGCTGCGCTCCACCACCAACCATTCATCTGAAGATTTCTACACACTTTTGCTTCAGGAGCGGTGATGAAGAATAATTCGAGACCTCTTCTGCCATTTGCCTTCTTTGGATTAGCAGTGATCACTCCTTTTTCCGCATTTTGCTCGTCTCCCCGCTTTCTTTGAGGCTGCTTTTGTTTAATAATCCGAAAATTCTTTATTGGAGTGGGTACAGCAGGAACACTCTCCTTTACAGCCATTCTACCGATACAAATGCTTACATTGTCTTCATAATATTTTGCCCACCCCATATCTCATCGCCCTCCTTCATCCTGTTCTACTAATATATAGAGACGGAATGATTCATACTTAACACTTTAAGAAAGATCAAATATGCTCATCTGCTCGTAAGATCTAGTTTTTTCCACTCCATATACTATTTCTAAAAACTTATTTGTATCTTCCACGCATCCTATGAGATTAGCATTCATTAACCCGACGGCAATAGCAGCCGCTTTAGCCTGACAATTGATAGATTTTTGTGGATTAAACTCTATATCAGTAAAGGCTCCGTATTCCAGTATTTTCCCCTTGTATTCAGCATTCTTATATAGCGCCTGAATATATATCCAGTTATAAAAGAAATCCTTGGGTTCATTCCCAAAGCGTACATTATTAAACTCAAACCCCACCAGTTTTCCGCTTGTTCTTATCCGAATATCCTTTTTTGCTTCCCTAGGGCTAATATCATATAAATCAGTATATGGCCCGCCTTTTTCAAAACATTTACTACCCTGAAAGACAGCTTCAATCGTCCGCTTGGAGCCTTCCAGTTCCATAGACAGATTGAATGCACTTAAAGATATTCCTAAAGCATCTGTACTTTTGGTCGAAATTTCTAAGACATTATGCTCATACAGCTCTCTAAAGCGATCGTGCAAGCTTTTTATGGATTTCTGCTTTTGGGAAACCGCAAATCCCGTATAATACTCAAACTCTATTTCTACCTGTTCATAATACGGAAACTCTTTTCGAGTCATAAACACTGGTCTTTTTGCCATAATGCACTTTCCTCCTCAACCTTAACCTCTTCCGGCATCACACCAGCTCTAATATTCTTACTCAATGATGTAGAGAATAATATTGGTGCCAAATATAACGGGGGCCATTCAATTTTTCGCTCTTGCGCAATATCGATAAATTGATCTATGCCTTCCATAGTTTCAAATGCTATGCCTGTAATATAACTAATTGGTATTTGCTTAAATATCATTACCTCCGCCTGGTCATCGGTTGGACAACAAGTCAACATGTTTTTGGGTCTAAGCCTGCCTTTAACATTATCGCCAAACGAATGCCTAAGGCTATTCACTCCAGCACCAAGATATGCTCCTCTGCCAGTAGCAGCATTAACCGGACAAAACAGCGTGTTTTCTCTTCTACATATTGCAACATCTATAAAAATCACGCACCAATCACCAAGATTTTTTTTATAGTTGTAATACCACACATTGGGATATTGGATAGACGTAGAAATATAATCAGTTTTCCCATCCAAACGATCCATATCGTTTCTATGACAGAAATCTTCGCTCAAATAATCATTAGCTAAAATCCCAGTATGATTCTCAAGAATTGATAACAGATTATCCACTTCTGTCATATGGCACAAACGAGTAACGCCTCTTTTTTTTATCATATTCTGAATTTCCATGGTTTTATATACGTCGCAGATTCCAGTATTACCCATAATATTCAAATCCTCCTACGCTTCGTTAATCAAATATGCTCTCGAAGGTACCGGCAAAACCGTCAACATAATATTTTCGTTAAACACGTACAGTTTTTCGCCAAACAGAATATATTCACTATCCCCTCCTGCATACTCAGCTTTATCTTTTACCCATCCTTTAAGATATCCTTTAACCTGATTCGGACGTAACCCCTGAGTATAGATTCTCCGAATCATTCTGTTGGATGTTTTTTTACTCCACCCATTTCTTTCCTTCATGCGAGTATATGCATGTTTACTGATGACTAATCCCTCGCTTTCGCGACCATCTACTGTACCGATATAAATATCCATCCTAATACCTCCTTGCTGCTTCCTTGTTTTCTATCCTTATATATGTGACAGTCAGAGAAGGACTTAACAATTATCCAAAAAAAATAGCCTTGCATTTTGCAAGACTACTTTTTCCCCTATTGACCACAGTGTGGGCACACCGTAATGAGCTTTTTATTTAAAATCTTCATCCTCACCGTATTTTTATACTGATACAAGCTATCCCACTGGAAGAAGTTATTTGGTTCTACTTTTTGCATCTGCTCAATAGTTTCGTCAGAAACCTTATATCCCAAATATCTATATGAACATTTGCATCCTGGCTCAGGACATATCGTATTTGTTAAAAGAAGTCCACTGCAATAATCACACACCAGCTGCTCTCCTTCTTTTCGCATGGATCCTCCGCAGCATGGGCAGGTTTCTTTCTTTAATTCGAGAATTTGCCTAATCAGAACATTTTGAACTCTCCTAAACGAATTGATATCAAACATTGAAAATGGCAGTATTGAAACGCTTTCTTTACTATCAAAAGCGTATTCAACAATGCTTTGCTCATCTTCCTGGCATTTAGGAAGTGCTGCAATTATCAAATCTCCCTTTTGCATCTCACACAATATGCCTAGTCGATCTGTTATAAATTCCTTAAACGAATTTCTCGTTTCAGCTCTAAGATCTACCACACAGGGAATAACAAAAACTTTTCTCCTCTTTGTTTCCGGATATTCACGCTCTCTATCTTCAATAATCTTTTTTAGCTCTGTATAATTCCTTCGCCGTTCATTCTGATCCTTTCCCGGTTTACCCTTAGGCTTTAATAAGGCCGCAAAGTCTTCTATCTCATCACTTGTCACCTCGCAGCTCCAATACAGTTTTTTTCCATCAAACCGGAACTTACCGTACTTTTCACCTGTCGAAATCGGAAGAATGGTTCCTCCTGGAACAAATAGTTCATGCTCTGCAATATCCCTTATGTCAATCTCGATTATATTCTGAACTTCCTCAATACTGATACCTATGTTATCAGAACGGACATAATTACCATCAGAGTCTATATCAAAATTTAACACATGCGAAGCATAACCAATCAAAGTCTTACAAAACTGCATGTAGTTTAAGAAGTCTTCTCTGCAAGTACTATCCTTCTCCCTTTCCTGTTCTTTAGGAATCAATAATCTCTGAAGCGACTTCCACAGTTTGAAAACCACACTATAATGTTTGTCCATCAATAAAATATTCGTTTCATTTAATGGATTCGATACAGGTTTTGCTCTTCGCAATTCTTTGTATAATCTCATATTTCGAAGTGAGATATACTTTTTTAGTATGCCCTTTGCCCGCTTAGCGAGCTTCTCTGCCTTTTCCATTGCTTCAGAACGGTATTTATTGGCTGTATCATCGGTTTTGACTAACTCAGCTATCGCCTTCTTAAATGTAACATCAAATCCAAAACTGCCGGTTTGTACTCCGCTGTTCATGATTCCTTCCAACTGAGCATATTTATCCTTGAGATCTCGTTCCGTTCTACGCAAAAAAGGAACTATCAAATCAATAAGCGTTTTAACCACTCTGTTTTCGTAAATTTGATAGTCATCATCTTCAACCCTTGAAAATAATCTGGCCGGTTTTAATCCGCTTGCCGTTCTTGCAAGCCAATCCTCGCTATGTGCAGCTAAGTACGGTATTGACTCATATCCTACTCTCTTAACCGTTTCAATTGGTCTAACTTCATTTACGGCTTTTAGATGCGACTTTGGCTTTAAGCAAATAGTCTTAAAAGCAGGATACGCACTTTCAAGCTGATCAAATATTACTGACCAATCCCTAATCTCGGTACTTTGATCAACTGCATATAGTTTTATATTCCCATTAAGGATGCTTTCAATCTCATTCTTTTCTTTAATCTTGTACTCGTATGCAAACTGCTCATATGCATTTGTAAAAGCCGAATCAAGTGATTTCACAAATGGAATCGCGGTATAAACACACCTTTCCTGTCCTTTACGAAAGATTAATTCCGCTTCACTATCAGCCGGATACTCACCTGCTTCAAAAGCAATCTCCTCCCCATTATAAAACAATTCCGCCTTAGTATCTCCATTCTCAGGTATAACTTCTAAAATGCCGCTGCCTGGAATTGTTTTCAATGGAACTCCTGGGCGTACTTCCTCGTCTGCAAATATAGATCGATAATGCACTTTCATATTATCATCTTCCCAAATCTTTTATCCGTTTCTCTAGCAATCTCTGCGTTTCCGCATAATCAGCCGTAACAGTCTGTAACTCAATCAAAGCTTCTTCGTCATCACTAGTTATAATCTTCCTTAGAATTTTGGTTGAAATCTGATAATCCAAAGCATCTTCTATCGTGCCTCCGCAAGCCATAAACACAGCAGCAAACGCTATAGTTTGTGTGACAATTCTGTTACCAAAAGAAATATCAAACTTCCTCATCAAAATCTCATCAAGTGTATCCAGTCGCTCCATAACATCGTCTGCATGCTTAAATGTCTGAATAGCGCTGTCAAAAAGAGCCTGTAGATCCTCTACAGATATAAACTTCTTATCTGTACGAGTATATTTCCCTTCCGGTTTTCCTTTCTTATTCAAAGATACCACCTGAGCTCGGTCATACACTTTATCGCTAATCTCAAAGGTCGATTCATCCCTATTGGCCGTACCTATAAACCATATATTATTTGTTACCCTTATCTTTCGACCATCTATCAGATCTTTAGCACCGGTCAGATGACCTAACTTAGCCAAATAGGTGGTTAATTCTTCTTTTTCTTCATCTGACGTCTCCGAAGTAAGATCCCCCTGGCGACTTCTTTCTATTTTTTCCCAAATAGCAAAAATGCTAGGTTTTTCTTTTTGCATTCTTACTTTTACTTCTTCGGGAAGTTCCATCGGCAATGTACGCATATCAGATGAAACAAGTTCTATCATCCACTCCTCCTTATTAGTCTTTTGGAGGATTGACAGAAAATCCGAAAAATAATACTCAATTCTAGCAAGATTCATTTCATCAAGTATCATAAACGAAGGGATTTCTGTGCAACGTTCCTTTGATAAGCGATATAGTTCAACCGTAAAAGTCTTTGCATTGAATTTTTTATTAAAGTCATTGTAGTATCCCAGCAATTCATTTCGATCTCGCCAAGATGACTCGACAGGTATTAATTTTTCAAAACCACAAATAGCTTCAGCAAACACTTCTGGCAAACTGGATTTACCAGTTCCGGACATTCCCTGAAGTATAATAAGCTTACTCACTGCCATTCCTGCCAAAAAAGCTCTGATATCATTTTCGGAATAAAACAGCTTAACTCCGTTGTTTCCGCAACCACTTCCTGCATAATTTCTTACATGTGTAACAATTTGAGACAATGAAGTTAATGAATTTCTTTGCAATCTTTCGTTAATACTATTTACAAAGTCTGAATCTTCTACCTCACTATCAACCTTCGACAATGAAGGGCATGTATCACCCGTCCTGCTTTCCAAGGCTGTTTTATGGCTTTCAAGTTCTTGCAGCAAGTGTTCATTTAGGGCATTGGTTGCCTCTACTTCTTGACGAACTACTTCGAGCTCCTTACTTGCGTTTCTAGCAGCCACTGCCTCTTTTCTGTATCTGTTTCTTTCTAACTCCAAGGCATTTCTTTCGCGCTCTAGCGAATCAACCAATTCTGCCCTCTCTTCAAGCTGAATGATTTCATTCTCATCATGATACTTCTCATGGATTCTTAATAAAGCATCATATCTAGCTTTTATGTCTTGAAGAGCAGTAATTATGTTCGAAACGGCAATATTTTTCTTTCCTCCTCCCGGGACCCCCACTTCTGTTTTAATGGTATCGAGTAACACTTGCGTTTCCTGCAATTTTATTGAGAGCGCATTGTATTTTTCCAGCAAAACACTATAACGTGCCCTTTCATCATTCAAGTCTATCTCAAGCTCTGATATCTTTGCTGGATTTGCAGCCAAGTACTTTTCTTTTAACGTGTTTACATGAGCCTGAAGTTCAGTCAATTCCTCTTTGGCATACTCCAACTCATTTTGATCTTTCTGGAGTTGATTTTTTTGTTCATTCAAGGCACCTTCACGCTCAGCAATATCTTCTATTTGTTTCTGCAAACTATCCGTTTGTTTCTTCCATACTTTTTGAGCTGCCTTCTGTGCCTCATCAATCTTTTTTATTTTTTCTGTATCAGCCTCATCCCTAATCTTTTGGGCCGCTTCTTCAGCATCCGACTTAATCTTATCCGCTTCATCTGTAGCTGTTTTAATCTTTTTTTCAGCCTCTTCTTTTTCCTTTTTCAAAGCCACTACTTCATCCGTCAGCTGCGTTTTTTCTTCTTTTAATGATACTATTTTCGATTCAAGCTCATTTTTCGTCGTTTCAGCTTGGTTTGCAGCCTTTTCAGCAGCATTCTTTATTTCTTCGTAGGTGCTGATTTCTTCGTCAAACATGGAAATCAATTCACCCTTCTTTTTGTTAAACTCTTCTTCCGAAGTACTGTTTTTTACACTATCCACAGTCACCTCTTCCTTTATTGTTGACGCAGGAATAGGTGCCGTTTTGGCGGGCGTAGGTTTAGGCTGAGTTGTGTTTTTTCTTTTCTTTGCCATAAGTTAGTCCTCTCTATATATTTCTAATAACCAATTAATAAGCTTGAATACTTTTGACATGAATAAATCATAATCTCTTGCTTCAAACCTATCATCGGTATCATGAGAAACCTTTCTTCTAATCTGATTTAATTCATCAGTATAGTCATATATTTCCATTATATGATCACTATTAAATAGTTTGTCGGTTTCTTCTGTGCCAATGTAATAATTTATTACGGTTAGATTTATAAACTTTTCCACCGTACTATTACCTTTGGTGGTAGACAGCCTTCCTATGGCGTTATGAATAAACCTATATGACCATGTAATACTATCAGGATCAAGTTTCGTTTTTCCTATCACCTGTCGGATGTATTCATTGTTGCCTTCTACTTTTAAATCTGTTATTGCCTGATCTGATACAGTCCTACGAGTCCTGACATCAATTCTCTTAAAAAAACCATTGTATAGGCATTCCAATACACTTCTTGAAATATTTCCGACTATATTTTCTTTTTCCAGCAGACTCCGTTGGTTCTGCATCAGTGAATATATCCGTGCCATATCTTCATACATATTGCCATGCTTATATCGTTGACTTTTCAAGAGTGGCATTTTTTCAAGAACAAATACATCAAACTCCTTTTCCTGACTATTATATGACGGACTTATCTTACGAATCTCTCTTTCCAAATAATCCTGTAAGTACTCTTTGTCAATTTTTGTCTTATCATTTGCTGCCATCCATTGTATTTGACGCTGAAAAAACCTGTTATCAATTCCCCCCATTCGGAACGGAGATTCAACTCTATATCCTCCTGGAACCGAAGGATCAATTATTACACGCATATGCAAATATACATTTTTCTTAGAGTTTTCCAGTGGTCTAACAAACATTCTTGATGTTAGTTGAGACTGCACTACTCGTTCCATGGTTTCCATTGTTTCAGGTTCTTCTATTTCAGCCTCATCAAAAGTATCAGCATCTTCACTATAATCAACATCAACAAAGAGGTCGCTATCCTCAACCGATTCAATTGCCTCTTCATAGGTAATGTTACCATTGTCCAAATCCTGTTTCACATCTCTTATCTTGTAGAATTGCTTGTATGCTTCTCTGAGTCTGGATTTTTTGACTCTAATTTCTGAGAACGTTTTTCTCTCATTATTATCTATTGTCAAACGCTGCGGCAGAGTTTTCCCTCTGAATAAGGCAACCTGATTAATATCACCCTCCAAAAAGAAAGGAAAAACCTCTCTTTTTATAGCATTAACAAACATATACCCATATTGAGAACAATTACTGGATCTGTCTTCCTCTTCTTCTCCTTTTAAATATTTTTGTCCATCTTCTGTTAACTTCCACTGCTTTCCCGTTTCTTTTGAGAGATAGCCTGTCTCCTGTAAATTAACCATTACACTCTCAATCAAGCTTTCTGTTGCATTTAGTGTTTTTGATATACCATTCGTTGACAGTCCTATTTCCACAAGTTTCAGCACTGCAACTTCATATGCATCTAAATAGTTTGCTAAAGGTGGAGTCACTTCGCATTCTATCGCAATCGTCGGAATAGCAATATCTATCGCCCTATCGTTACTTTCAAAGCCATTCATATGTAAAATATCAGCACTCACGATAACATCCTCCTCCCTCTAACGCGCATATATTGTAAAGGTTTTCAAAACACGGAATTTGAATAAGGGTTTCCATATCACCATAAACAGCCAATTGTTTTCTAGCCCTGCTAAAAGCTACACATAGTCGATTGGGCTTTGTTAAAAATCCGACATCATGCAGATTCTCTTTCCCCTTTGCAACATTAGATCTTACACATGACAAAAGCACGTAATCAAATTCTTTTCCTTGAAAAGCATCCACGGTTCCGATCTCGATTCGGTCCCTTTCTTCATCATTGAGCACCATGTTTTCATTAATTAATTTAACCTGTGCAGAGTAAAAGGTTATAATACCAATTTTCACATTGGAATCTGATTCTGTTTCCAATATTTTCCGCACATCCTTGCATATTTCGATTGCTTCACATTCTCTGGATTTAGATGCGCCAGGTATTTCAGCACCCTGAGATATAGGCATATTGACAAGAGTCAAAGCTCGCCCACAATTTATGCTTTTCGGACTACTTCTGAACTCTGGATTTTCCTTCAATTCTTTTGGAGTATCCAACTTGTCATCATAAAAAGATGTACTTACAAATCTGCAAATATCTGGATGCATTCTATATTGATATGTTAATGGAATAGATTTAGGCTTGGTACCCAATAAAAACATATCAAACATTCTCTCAAACAAGCTCTTTTCGAGCTCCGGAAGATCCTTGAATTTCGGGTCATCTTTAATCAGTTGAACAACATCTGGTTCAAGCATATGGGGCAACTGTTTATGATCTCCAACCATTACAATCTTTTTCCCCATTGACATAGGAATAAAAAGATCCAACGGATTGGCTCTTGCGGCCTCATCTATTATGACAAGATCATATCTTTTATCCTTTTCTCTGAAATCAAAGCTTGTTTGACACGTTGCAGCAGTTGTCATTGAATATTTACGAACGAGCATTTCATACTCTTGTTCCAACCCAACTAGAAACTCGCTTAAAATGATAGATTTTTTGCTATCAACATCCGAAAGCTGATTCCCATACTGTTCCTCAAAGCATTTCCGCATTTGTATAATGCACTCATTTACTACCGCCTTGTCTCTGACATCTATTTTTTCTTCATGCCTGCAAAAACGTTTTTTTAGTTCCTTAACAACAGCTACATATTCTGTATAGGCTTCTTCAGAATACTGCTCTGAACACACGGCATCTATGCGGGTTATTACATTCTCTTCCAATTCTATATCATCTCGAAGTTTTAAATGCGCCAGTAATCTCTTTGCATTACGTGGTCCATCATCATCAAATGCTTCTCTGCTTAATCTCTGAGATTCCAGCCTTGATATAATCGGATCTGGAACATCTTCATCGGCTTCTTGTTGTAATCCCGCTTTGATAATCTTATTTGCCTTCAAAACAAGATTATCCGGATAGACAATTGATTCATAGCTCATATAATGATTAATTAGTTGCGCTGCTTTTTCCAGGGGTTCTCCGGCATTTTTATACGATAAAAACTCATCTGCCAATATGTTTTTTTCAGTGACGAACTCTTTAGCTGCGTTGTTAGGAATTGTATTCTCTATAGCTTCACAGAGATTGCTATACCAGTCATCAAGTGCCCTCTGATATTGCTCTTGAGAACTATCCTTTGCTCTTCTAGCCATCTTACGATATGCTGGTATATCACCTGGAAGAGGCGTAGAGATAGCATTATCAACGGCTTCGTTCTGAAAGCTTGAAATCAATATTTTAGGGCTCTGAATTATGTGCTCTTCATCTTCTTTTTGTTTTATGCGCTCTTCCGCTTCATATATCTCCCTGAATCTCTCGCATATCGCTTTTATAACCGTCGTCTTTCCGGTTCCCGGCGGTCCTTGAATCAATGCTATATCCGGCGTATTGATAGCGGTATCAACTGCCTTTTGTTGATCTGGATTCAAAGTTCTCGCTTTCGGATAGTTTCGCTTCAATTCTTCTGTTATCGCTTTATGGCTTCCCCAGCTACTGGGCAACTCATAGTTTGATGCTCCAGCCTCAATTAATGCGACAATCGATTTTATAGGTGCCGAATGGTTTATCATCCTCTCTCGTGCAGCATCACGCCTTGCAGCTATTATTTTTTCTCCCGCAGAATATAGAACTATTATTCCTTCTTTCGGAAACCGATCAAAACTGTCTGCATTCTCTTTATAAGTAATTATTGACTTCCCAGTAATCTTTCTAATTGTTCCAGCCGGAATCGGACGTACCATAATTTCCTTTCCGTTGGATGGTCCTCTCAGAATAACAGCAACATCCTTTCCAACAAAAGAATCATCTAGCTCCTGGTCTATTTTGAAGCTATAAGCAGTTGCTATCAAATCAACCTTCTCTGAATACTCTGTATATTTTATTTCTCCAAATTCTTTGCTTTCTTTCTCGATTAACTTTTTGCTTAACTCATTGTATGCTTCCCACCTTGCAAAATAGGATGCTGAATTAGATACTCTATCCAGATCAGACGCCAATTCACCATTAACTTGTAGCGAATCAGTATCTTCTACAAACTCTATTTTGGGAGCAACATATATATCAACAGGAACCTCATGTCGCTCCTTTAGAATAGTCTCTCCTTGAAAAATTATTCCTCTAGGAGTATTGTCCGCAAACAAATAATGCCGTCCAGAAACAAAACGTACCTGTTCCCTTTGTTTCTTCCTATTCTTATAATTCAATCCAAAAAGCGCCGGTGCACCTAGCTGATCCCATATATACTCAGAAGCTAATCTCTCAAGCTTTGCTTTTTTTACATCTTCTGAGGCCTGTTCCTTTTCCTTTGTTATGTGTATCTTCTCAAATATTTCACTTGGAACTTGAATGTAAATGGGTGTTTTATATTCAGTAATCGAATTAAATGTAAACACCTGGATTTCAATATAATTATCTCCGACACCATCTACCGCAAATAAGCACTTAAATGCTCCTTTATTTTCTCCATCAAAAAGGTCTCTAATATAATCAGACGCAAGCCTATCAGTATGGCATAGTACTGGAGTGTTATCTTTAATTTCTTCCGCATACTTTGTTATAAGGTATTCTCGCTCTCGCTGTGTAATATCTATTCTTAAGAGATCACCTTTGGAAAAGAATTTCGCAGAGTCATTGTATGTAAACTTGACTTTTAGTCCTTTCGCAGAATACATATCGGTTATCTTCATTCTGCCACCTCCACAAATTTCGCCATTCTCACAAACGAATACTGTGTTCCACCGCATTCAACACCTATACTTCCAACGCCTTCAATGTCAAAGTACAGTTCGTCACCGGTTTTTAAAACAAGTCCCTTCTTGTCAGGGATTTCAACATAATTGAAAGCTCCAGTTCTACAAACCATTAACCCCTTTTTACAAAACTCATTGCAGGCCATATATCCTTCAGAACTATTTACGACAGTAAAGTAATTTCCTGTCGTTCGTGGCGCTTTTGTTAGATCATCATATCTTAATATGTAATAATCTTTGACGTAGTTCTTTCCTGCCCTAAGAATGTATGAGCCAACTTGCTTTTTTGTTTTAATACCTTTACTTGTCTTATAATCCGTTCCTTCAAATAAGACATCGTAGAATATCAGTTTCTTATCTCCCGAGGACTCCGCTCCGCACCAAGGGCATCTTCCCTTATCTTCACCATCAGTAACAATATAATGCCATGCTCCGCATCCCTTACATTTAACAAGGCTATTGCTTGCTTCCAAGAGCGCCTTTTCAAACTCAAATGCAGATGGTCTTCGAATGCGATTCTTTTGACCATCCACAAAACATCTCCTAAATAACTCCTTCAGTTTATCTGTAAAAACCACATCCTCCGGCAACATGTTCGTCGAATTATCTTCCGTAACATATGGATATTTCCCGGCTAATGCATCATCCTCCATTTCCGGCGTGCCATCCAACACTTCATCACTAATATAGGGATGCCCTACTCTCAACAACTCAAATAGGATTACCGCAAGTGAATAATTATCCGACAAAACATCCGGGTTTTTTTGTCTACTTATAACTTCAGGTGCTATATATCTTGGTGTACCTAATATTGCCGCATTTCCTCTCCCTGCTATATAAATATTATCAACATCAATCAGGCGAACCGACGCATTTTTTACTGCATTGATCATTATATTATTGCCGGATATATCGCAATAGGAAAAATTATTGCTTTCAAGATCACTAAAAGCTTTGGCAATAATAAATCCGATTATTATTCTCTCTCTTAATCCGAACCCCTCGTTATACCATTCTAAAAACTCCTTATGCCTATCAGGAATCAGGTAATAGTTTAATGGCTTGTGATCAACAACCTTTTCCATCACATAACCAACATATGGCTCCGAAATAACGTCTTTAATCGCCACAAAATTCTTTGGAATTTCAATGTCCTTTATGAATGAGATCCTTTCCAATCTTTCCTTATCCAGCATCTCACTTTCAGCAGGAAAGTAGAATTTAATTACATATTTTTTAGATTCGTCATCATAAACAACCCCTTGTGATCCATTTCCTATTATCCCCTTTAGGATGTATTTTTTTCCACTTTCGGATATGACGGTCATTCCTGTTAAATTATCTACTTTGCCGTTCATATTTCACCACTCCCAACGTTTTATCGTCAAAGCTATAATTTGAAATATCTGCCATAAAATCTTTCAGCTCTGATTCCAGTCTTTCACTTGTGATGCCACGTTCTATTTCTTCCACAAAATCCAGTTCGCTACCTTGAGTAATTGCGTTTGACACTCCATCTGTACATGCAATTGCTGTATAGTTCATATTAGTATCCAAATCAAAACATTTCGTCCAGAAGTCCTCTACCCCGAGGCTTTTGCTCAAACATTTGGTTTCATTTGTAAATGTCTTTTTATCGTCGGGCGATATAATCTTCATGCCTTCAGAAGTAATCGCTACAAAACCATCTCCCAATGAAATAAGGTACGCTTTATTCCCAAACTTCATTATTGTCTGTAATGTTGCACAATACTCATTACAATCATCTCCAAACGCTATTTGCCATCTTCTAAGGATTTCAGATATCAAGATTGTTTCATCCTGCTTAATCTTATCCTTGCTTACCTCTTTGAACAGATCAATACATATAGTAACGGCCTTACTGGAGCCGTACTCAGATTTTTTACAAGATCCCACTCCGTCCGATACGGCAAGTACAAAATCATCGTTCATGAAATCGACACCAACAGCATCTTGATTTGGAATTCCTGCTTTTATGTGATTCTCTCCAATTTCAGTCAAAGAAACTGCTACAATCCGATTTTGCCTTTTCAACTCTGATGTCATATAATGATATCCTCATCATCCATATCAAGCATTGGCGAAACAAATGACACCTCATTAGGATTAATACTATTCATCCTTGCTACTGTTGACATAGTTACCCATCGGAAAAACTTTGCAATTCCTGACACATCGTGCGCCTTAACCACCGGTATTTCTGAATTATCTATAAATGCCTTCAACATATCAGTGTCTGCATCCTCTCCTATACCCAGTGCTAAACATTGACATTTAGACGATCTTTCTCCATTATGAAAACTAATAATTGGCTCCCATTCACTATACTTCTTCGTCTTATATATCTCTTCCGGGCAGTCAGTAGGTATACCATCACTAATTAGAACCACTGTAGGCGCATATGACCTTGATGAGACTATTTCTCTATCTTCAATCAGCTCTTTAACTGCCCCTAACGCAGCTCCCATAGGTGTTCTTCCCGCTGCAGACAGTTCTTCAAGTTCCATTCCTTCAATATCTGTCAGCGGTTGTACTATATTCACCTCATCTCCGCCAAACGCGATAATGGCTAGCTGAAACTTACCCCTTATATCATCAAGATTGTTCAAAGTATTAACCATTTCTCTGAGAGCAAGATTTAATTCGTCAATCTTCTCACCTTTCATGCTTCCCGAAGTATCAGCCATAATAAAAATCGGTAATGGTCTAGGTTCTCTTGCTACAAAATTCTTAAGTGCCATTTGTCATTCTCCTTTTTTCACTTTCAGCAAAAACTCTTTTATTGTTCTACTTATACTTGCTTCATTCTTTCCATATTTCTCTGCAATATCACGTTGAGTGGGTATGATACCTGTCCGTTTTATTTGTTGTGATATACCCTGACTGATAAATGTATATTCCTTTGATAATTTTTCAATCTCATAAATATCTAATCCAATCTTGGTTGTTAGCATGTCAGATACTATCGGCTTCTGACGATCTTGTAATCCACAAAATACCTTTTCTATCTTGTCGAGCATCTCAATCATTGAAGCAAGACTTTCAAAGTACTCCTCTATTACAAATTCGTCTGCGGTGTTATCAAAAACGCTGACTTCCTCGCCTTCTGAATTGTAAACCACTCCTCCAATCACGGTAACCTCTGCTGATAATGCTGCTTGTTTGACCTCTTCGACGGACTTATCCATTAATACGGCTATTTTCACATATTTCTCTTCATCAGACTCGAACCTACCCATTTTAGCGAGAAGTCCCATGTATTTTTTCACCATGCGCTTATCTTGCTCAGATAATTTCATACCACTAAACTTCTGTTCTATAATTTCATTTCCGCAAATATGCGAATATTCTTTCTTCCAAGCTGCATTAAAATAGTTTAGGAAACGACCTGATTTCTGCTGGTAATTCTCTATACATCGTTTGGCCGTATCGACAATCTCAACCGCATACGCTTCGTATTTATTTGAGTTCACAGACATCAAATAACAATAGAGGTACTCTACCATTTTTAATACTTCACGTCGGTAAGCACTATGCTCTGTCTCTCTGTTTAATGAGAATAGCTCCGACGAATCAATTAGTTGTTCATATTCATCCTTTTTGTAGACCACTGTATAATCCTCCTTTACAATGACAGGAGTGATTCCAGCATCTTTCTTGCCCTCTCAGGATCATCGCATTTTATTGTATTAGTAACGGAACTTAGAGCATAAAGTGGAATCATGTCACATATTGTTGACTCTACTACCTTATTATCCTCAAAAACCGCTTTCCCATATACAATATTATCAACCTCGCATCTAAGGAATCTTTCCGCAAAACCCAGTGCAGAAAAGATTACTATCGGCAAGTCTTTAGGTCCATATGTTATATCCACCATAACATGTGCATCTGTATCAATCTGATTAACTAGCCTTCCCAAAAGCTTCTCATGTATTTCTTTTTCCTGAGCAAAATCCGTATCAATCAAAACTATTTTTGATTTAGCTCCCGTTTTTTCGCAGATATATTTCATTTCCTGTTTATAATCTTCAGTATTCTTTTTATAAAATGAGTTACCGTCTTTTTTTATCAGAAGAATCACCTTTAGCTCATCGGAACTGCCCGCTGTTTCTGACAAAAATGAATTTATCGGATATCTAAAGGATCTGTCAGATACTGGCAAGGATTGATCGTTGCTAGCGAAAACCATGCTATCTACATTTTTTCTCATTGGAATATTACAAATCACAATCTTTTTCACCTTAATGTCCTCCTATGCGCAGCGTACTCTATTATTTTGAGTACATTTCCTTTTTGTTTTTTCAAAAACCTCAATATCATATTCCTTTTCAACGTATCTCACATACATCGGTATCTTATCCATCGTCCTGGTAATTGCAGAATCATTATGTGCCTTTGAATACTTCACTGATTCCTCAATACGCACTCCTCTGCCATAGTATTCTTCAACGCCCTTCCTATATGCCTGGCTAAAGAGGAAAAACTCTTCAGTACCAACCATCAAATAAAATGAATGAATACCCTTTGCTGTTGGTTTGCAATAAATAGTTTTCATGAATCCGCCTCCATTTCAACTGATCAATATGTCCTTCCTATACATAGAGACGAATTTTATCCTGCTTAACACTTTTTGAATTATTTACCCTTTCCCCTAATAAAAGCATTTTTGCGGAGAGACCTTTTCCATTGCAATAATCTATCGCCGCATTAATCACTCTATCCCTATTCATGCTTTAGCCTCCCCAGCGTTTCATAATATCCCAATGAGTTGTAAAAGACACTCTGGTTTTGTTGAAGACCTCCAATCCACATATATTTCTTTGATCAGTAAATAGCCTTCAGGTCTTAGGTTTGAAACACCTATATTATCTCCTAGCAATTCTCACGGTTCAGTAACCCTTCAATTTATCAAAGAATCCGGAACGTAATCATATCATCAAGGGCTATCTTCCTTATGTCGCATTCTTCCTCCCCCTTCAGATAAGGCTGGATGTGGTAAAACATCATGCAATCCTTGATATGTAAGATGATTGCATCGCTTCTGCGTTTGTATCCATAATGCTTTAGCAGCGTCCTAAGCTTCATCCGAACATAATTTTTCCCATCAAGATAAAGGATCCTCAATCTCAAAAGCATAAAAAACAGATCAAACTCCGGATAATCAGACATCATGCTTTCTCTTATAAATTGCCTTCCTGTTGCTTTAAAATCCTTTTCCACAACCGGATATTCTTTATCAAGTTTTTCCTTATCCACCAGATAATCCGTCCAATACAGTACATCGGAGATGAAAGCCTTCTTGTCGCCCTTATATACCGGATGCAGAAACTCATATTCCTGCTCATATAGGTTTTCCAGAAACTCCATCAGCGTTTTTGTTCCCATTTCCTGACTCACAACAAAATACGCCACGGAATAGGAATCGTAATAAAGCTCTATCATAGCGAGTCACTCTTCTTTGCGTTACATCTCCGGCAAAGAATCTGTAAATTGTCCGGTACTGTCTTTCCGCCTTTATTCATCGGAATGATGTGATCTACCTGAAAAGGGATCTTGTATATATCCTGGAAGCCGCACTCCGCACACACGTAGTAACCATCCTCATTCAACGAAGCTTCAAAAGCATCGTCTCTGAGCTTCTTTTCATAGTCGGGATTTACTTTTCGTATCTCGTAAAGAGTCATGTCCTCAAGATCCTTCGTACCATACTTCACATTTTCCTCTTCATCAAATATGGTCGGGCTTGAAAGTTTCATCATCTCAATATCCAGCTGTTTCCAGAAATACACCTTTCTTCCAAAGAACAGCCGTAGCATATTGTCATCCGCATCTTCCCAAAGGGCATCCACGTATTCGGCCTTTTTCCTTGGTCCCATATCTTCATCCCAGATATGCTTTGCAATCGCTGCAACATCCAGCTTGCTCTTGTCTACAGCATCGAATGTATAGAATTTAGGAATATCCTCATATTGAGCGTAATACTTCAGAATATGAATAATATCCTTCTCCTCATACGGCGGAATCATCTCTCCAAGAAAATATGTATCTCTGATTTGACCGGCCATCTTATGTAGTAGTTCGTCCGGAAGGAACTCATCCTCTGCCTTAAATTCCTTGAATAATTCAGGAAGGGCATACATCATATCCTCATATGCTTCCTGAGTGCTGTCATATACCATTACCTGATAAGAATGATCCATACCGTTTTCTTCAAGGTATGTAAAGGCATACATTCCAAGCGGTATCCTCTGCTCAAACGGCACACGCTCTATCGCAGTCGTATCAACAGAATCATCCAGTATTGACGCAAATTCTTCAATCTTTGAAATTGCGATCAGCTGGATCTCATGCTTCTGACGGTCGGATTCTGTTTCAGAGAAATCATTATCCGCGTCAATAAACAGATTTTCAGGATTAACCCATGCAATATGCTCATTCCAATTATCCACAAATGATACAATATGCGCGTCCGGTGTACCTCCTGCCGCCTCGCCTCTGAGTGCACGCCCGATCATTTGTGTCATCAGTATCGTAGATACTGTCGGTCTTGCCAGGAACACGGTCTTTGTCTGAGGAAGATCGACCCCTTCAGTAAGAATATTTACATTCACAAGCACCTGTGTATCGCCATTCCTATAGCTTTCAAGTTTTCTCTCATTATCTTCTCTGCTGATAGTAACTCCTGTCACCATATCCTTCACATCAGATACAATGAACTCAGCTGAAATACCCGCACGGTTAAACAGTTTACAGAGAGATATAGCGTGTACTACATTAACAGCGAAAACAATTGTCTGACCGTAGAGATCCTGATTATTCTTGTATGTTTCAACAATAAGCTTGTTACGTGCTGCACTATCAGCCATCTGGCCTGCAATAGTCTCCGGCAGAACATCCAAATGTGATATCTTATCCCAGTCATCAAGCCCAAGATTATCCCCGAAAGCTTCTTCTGTATAACAGCTTTCAAATATCGGTTTCGCAAGAATTCTCCTGTTGATCAGATCCTTAAGTCCAATCTGGTAGGTAATCCCGATATTCCCCTTAACAACTTTTCCGATTTTCACACCATCAGAGAAAATCTTTGCCAAAAGCCCCTGTTCACTTTCAGCCGTGCGGAATGGAGTGGCGGTAAGCCCAATAACTTTTGCATTCTTAACCCTAGAATTCACATAGTCTATTATCTTCCGGTAGGTTTTCGCTGTGGAATGATGTGCTTCGTCGATAACCAGATAAATTTCATCTTCACCATTCAGCCAAGTATCAAGAACCTCCATATTTCTACCAATGCTGTCCTTGCTTGCGATCAGCAGATTATCCTTAGGAGAAATATCAATCGTCCTGTCATGATTTGTGGAACCGGATACTATTCTGTATGTAAATGAAGTAACATTGGGGAGTGTCTCGGCGTATGCGTACTTCTGAAAGGATTCAGCCGCTTGATCGAGAAGCATCTGCCTATGCGCAATCCATAGAATCTTCTTATGCCGATTTAGTGCGTGCTTCAGAAGCCATAAGGATGCAGTATAGGTCTTTCCTCCTCCGGTAGGAAGGACAACCAGCGTACTGTAACTTGGCGTCTCATCTATGATATCCAGATTCTCCATTGCTCTCTTCTGATGGTCATATGGAGTTCTTGTGTTGCTTCCCTGCTTTGCTTTAACAACACCGTTAGATTTTACTTCTATGAATGTATTATCCAATCCTTAACCCTTCCTTTCTCTACCTGTATGGCTTTTTTTACTGTTTTCACCCCCACATAAACGGCACGATCACATCATAGAACTTCTTCGTCCATTCAGCATGGAACCTCGCCATCTGCAGCCAGTCCGTCTCATTCTCAATACTCACATTATTCAGCTGTATAAAAATTTTCGATGATTTCTTTTCATCGCCTCTATCCCATTGCAGTGTCGTCTTCAGCTTTTCTTCAATCTCTGCTTTGTGTGCAAAAACACCATCGAACGCTGCCTTGTTTTCCTCTTTGTTGCCCCTGCCAAATACCACCTCAGCCCTTGCGGCATCAAAGTTCGCCACACAGCACAAATAAAATCCACCCAGGCCAAAGAACCCGTTAATCCAGTTGTCTCTTACCGGATTCACATTGCTGAAGGATCCATCAACACCATGCGCTTTTTGTATGATCGGTAAAGCGTAAGTCCAGTATTTTCTTCTCAGTTCAAATCTGCTTCCCGGCTCATCAGAGTCTGCTTCACTTTCATCCCTGAGATAGAATATAAGATCAGCTGGATCTTCATCATAAAGCTTAAAGAGTCTGTTCAGTACGGATAGCTTGTTCTGAGTGCTGGTATTCGTCCACACAAAAATACCATCCCCAACCTCTAACGATTTTGTGAATGCATCCTCATTGGTGCTGAAGTGCATGGCAATATTCTCATCCTCCGACATCGCCAGCTTTGTTATGATGGACTTATCCTCTTCATACAGGATCTGGATCACCTTCTGGAACATCTCAACCCAGCTTGCCACTGGCTGTTCCGTATTCTTAAAGGTAAACTTAGCGATTAATCTACCTGTTAGCTCACCCTCATCTTCCAAAGTGTATGAATCCAGCTGTTTTTCTTCCGGCTTATACTCTGTCACCGGCATCTGCCAGATTTTCAGAGCTCTCCCCTTCAGGTATTCACTCCTCTCTTCCAGCTCTGGCAGGGACCACTTATCTTTCTTCGATATCCATGTATTCAGTCGTATACCGCTATCATCGAAGCCATTCTCCATCGTCCTTTTCTCTGTAAAAGAGCTGTTGCTGTATTTGGAATTGTATGCCGTCAGCGTCAGGTTCGCGATCCGGTGCAGCCATGTCTCATGAATCTGTGCATAATCATCACCCAGTTCCTTCTGCCATACCGGAGTCAGGTGCTGCGGCATGATATGTTCAATCGAGTAATCCCCATCATCACAATGGCGGTACACATCCTTATCTTCAGCGGTACCATAATTTTCAAGACGCTCTAGGATATAAATCTTATTCTTGCTGTTCATCTGGTACACAGCCCTGTCCACAAAGGCCTGTGAAAACTCTTCATCGCCCGGAAACCTTGCACGTTCTTTCTTTGTCACAAGAGCGTACTTCACCTTCTCCACATAATTGTCTTCAGACCCATCGTATCTCACAATCTCCCTGTGAAGCAGCAGGAATATCTTGTTCAAGGCATTGGTAGGCAAGTCACATATTGTCCTGCGGAACAAATAGTTTTCAGCCATTAAAAATACATCTGTTACCTGAGAAATTGTGAGCTTGCTTTCATCATAAAGCCGCAATACTTCAAGGAAATACGGTCTCGTAACCGTTGTCTCCAACCTATTCAGCCGATATATACAGGAATTCAGTTCCTTGCTTATTGTATTACCTTCAAGCAGAATCTGATAACGCTTCGCATAGGCAAGCATCTCGGAAAGCAGTGGCTCCGTCTCCATCTTTGTCAACTCAACAAAGTCCTTAAAGCTCGTATATATCTTCTTCTGCTGCGGGATTGCCTGTTGCTTAACGCTTAGGTAATCCCGGATAAACGCACTCACATCATATTTTGTGCATACCTCGATCCGGTTCCAATACTTCTCGTAATAATCTTCCTGCTCTTTCGAGGGAAGCCCCATCAGGATAAAGTTCCTGATCTTATCACCTTCACTCAGATCAAGCCCGGTGGAATTAAGGCTTTCAAAGATCAGCTGAGGATTGTCATCCTTATCCAGCCGGATGTTTATAATCTCCAAACAACAGATGGCGTCATAGAGCTCATCTATGGTAACTTCCTGCTTCTGGATCCTGTCATAGAAATAATCATAGTTCACCGTGAGATTGGATTCACGGATATGTTCATCCGGATCATCGAACAGCTTTCCGAAAGCTCTTTGGTCATTCTTTACCGGCTTCAGCTTTATCCTTGTATCCTCCGGCTTCCATTTATCCACCAGATACTCTTCATAGATACGCTGCTTAAGGTTGGCTGTCTTAGATTCGATCGCACCCTTGTCGATAAGGTTATACATTGCAAGAAACAGAAGGGATACAGTGGTCAGTCGCTGCTGTCCATCAATGATGAGGAACTCTTCATTATGCCCGTCTGGATTATACACGGAAACAAGGCTCCCAAAGAAATGGCTCTTCCGGTCGCCCTTTATGATTTTTACAAGATCATCGTACAACTGCTTGCAGTTTTCGGTCTTCCAGTCATAATTTCTCTGATAGACCGGGATCACAAATCTCTTGTCCGATCCCTCCATGTATTTCACAAATTTGCATTCTGAACCCTTCATCTAAAGTTCCTCCGTCTTTTTATACTGTCACGGACATGATCACCCGAAATATTGGGATCCCCACCACTGCAAAAATATCCGAATATGAACCACAGAATATAGAGATGTCGCATTGTTTCGTTCTTCATCGCATTTTTAGTTCCTGCTTTCCCTTGTACAACTCCGATTTCCCCTCAAATGGAATACTATTTATTTCACAAAACATTTTTACCATGTCTGTGTACCATTCTGGAGCAAGCGGATGAACCATTACACCTTCGACGAACCCTGCTATATGTCCAAACGATACCTTATGATTAGGCCTATCTCCACAAATATTTGTATAATTTATGTATTCCTTTAATTCATCCAAATCTATCTTAGAAAAATCAAGATCATCTGTTTTCCCTGCTTCACCCATCAGAAAATAATAAAGATTTCTAATTGCAGGCTCGACTTTGTTTTCATCAATTTTGTCAATATAAAGCAATCTCACCTCATTCTCATGTTTAAAAGCTTCCCTTTTTTGAGCAATGTATTTGAGTATCATTTCAGAATGCGACAAATTCTCAGTAGAATATGGAATAAGCTTATCACTATATTCTACTCGTAGCATCCTTACGCCTTCTAATTTTTTTATCGAAGAAACATCAATCTTTATCCTAACAGATTGATTATCATAACTGTATATTCTCCACATTGCATCACTTTCCGAAAGAAAGGTCCATGATTGTGCATACGTTCTATTGACCATGAGTATCGTTATAAATTTACTCAATACTTCATCCAAGTTGCTTGCCCATTCATATACAAAAGAGCTTTCTTCTGTATCTTCCCACTCTGATGGCAGCACAAAATGCAGTTCTTTTCTCTGAATTATGTCAACAAAAGACGGAAAACTAAGATATTTATATAAATATTTTTCCAAAACAAATGACCTCTTCTCTACGCTACCGAATTCGCATTAATCTTCTCAATAACGATCTTAATCACCGTCTATCCCTCATCATTTTCCTCCTCGCTTAAGCCACCAGCCGGGGCGGCCGTTAGTGCCCTTTGAACCGTTTGGAGCATATGCAAATTCATATCCGTATTTGTTGCAGGAGTCGGCAAACTCCTGTAATTCCTCTCCGCCTATGAGCCAGAGCGGACCCTTTTTGTTTCTCAGGTCAATATACTCTATTCCTGCTTTCTCAACTATCGAAAGGATATCGTCGGAAGCAGTGATCTCAATTATGTTTTCTGCCTCATCAGATACACTTGCGTCACCATAAAGCTCGTCTATCACCTGCTGAAGCGTTCCGTCCTTGGCGTAAGGAAGGGCGTCCACCTGACGGAAATTGTGCTTTGTGATCTTTACATCCTCATCAAATCCAAGGATATAACTTGTTGCAATCTTATAGATAATCTCCGTGGGAGCAAGGCCGTAAACCTGCTTTTCAAAAATATGCCGTAGCCGGTCTTCCTTGTCGGGATAGAGTTTCTTTAACTTTTTGCTCTGATAAAGCCGCTTTACGATCTCCGTGATATACAGCCCGGACTTCATATACGGATCAATAAAGGTCTTGTCCGGCATATCAAAGCATCCCGGGTTTTCTTCCTCAAGATAATCAACCATCTTCCTTACAACATCCTTGGGAGTAAAGATCTGGTTGGTCTTCTGCGGCGGGATATAATCAAATATATCCTCTGTATTCTTTTCATCAAAATAATCTGCAAGCTTCTTTTTGAGTGTCACGAATTCAACAATGGAATCATCAAAGACAACCTCATCAAATACATGCCCCTCAAAGTGCTGCTGCTTTCCCTCCGAATCAATATAATCAAATCCATCTCGCAGTTGTCTGAACTCATCGAGGGATATGCTCGTGACCTGCTTAAATACTTCATCCGGTACTATCTCATCGAAATTCGCCAATGTGATATCTACGGGCTTGTCCTTGTCAGTCTTCTTATCACTATATGCCATGATGAATGAGGGTATCGTCCGGGAGAATCCACGGAGCCTATCCCTTATGTCGTCCATGACATCTGTCGCACGGCGCTGTTCTTTCTTTTCCTCAACAGTCCGCGTTGTCTCTTTCTTGGAATCCTCCTCAAACTGATCCATGATGTCCTGGATCTTCTGTGTGGTTTCAGCCTTAAGATTTTCCTTCTTTTCTACATATTCATCCTCGAATTTCTTCTCGATCTGTTCCATTTCATGCTCGATCTCAGACGCGGACTTGTTTGCGGTATCAAGCTTTTCTACCGCTTCCTCAATAGCTTCTTTCTTCTCCTGCTCGAGAATAGTCTGCTGTATCTGATAATCGGTTGCAAGGTCATGCGCCACTTTCTCAGCCTTCTGTGTAAGCTGATTGGTGATCTGATTTGTATCAGACTTCTTCATGTCATCGCCATAAGACTCCTTAGCGACCTCTATGACGCTCGTTGCCGTATTTGTAAGCATGGTCGAGATGGATTCCGCCAGCTTCGAAACACTATCCTTGTCCGTGGCCTGATCTACAAGGTCATCAATAGGTTCGGTAACTTCCGCGTATTTCTTTTCACCAAAGATCTGGTCTACCCTTTCCTGAGTATAATCATCATTTGCATATACATTTCCGTCATCATCCACTTCAAATCCATCAGAAGAGGCTATCACGATCTCCGTAGACTGGTGCTGCTTTTGTTCTTTCACCGGGGTAAACTTGTTGATGATATCAAGCGCATCCTTGGGAATATTGAAAACATTCCTGATATTGAAAAGGAAATTGCTCATAAATCCGCGGCGAACAACCTCCTGAGAACGGATCTTTCTCGGTATCGTCAGCACCTGTTCCGGATCAAGGGATACAAGCTCTCCGTTTTCATCCTCCGCTATTACAGGGAAGAAATTAAGAAGCTCCTGGATATTCTTCTGCCTCTGCTCAACAGTACCGCCTCCGCCTGATGTGTTGGGATTTAAGTTGTTCGCGAACTGCTCAAATACCGTAAGGGTTCTTGCCGGATCAAAGTCAAAGACATATGCGTTTTCCTTGCGTCTGAACTCCGGATTGCCAGCTTTGTCGGTGCTTCCGGTAGTGATCAGGCAGGGATTCTGAGCCCGAAACGCAGCCTGCATATATAATGACGGGCTTGAAATGTTCGATAATATGAGCACCGCTGTCCACTGAGGAATGGTAACGCCGGTGGTAAGCTGCCCTACTGATAATGTGATAGTCTTGTCATATTTCTCAATAGCATCAATAACCTTGTCATAGGCTTTTCCGGACACATCCTCGTCGCCCTTGCTTCCAGATCCAACTGCCGCGATAACCTAAACTCTCCACTTTTTACACTCGGAGACGAAGTTGGTCGATTTCTTTTCTGACCTTTGCCTCCGTCAGTTGAAGGTGAGAAAATAGCTGTCTCTGCTTTTTGGTAAACGCATACATCGGC
>Ga0256407_10003228_pt1 | contig 29420 bp, 18 predicted proteins | sample RumenRJG_04DNA_FD_193489 | JGI IMG/M metagenome (GOLD analysis project Ga0256407, IMG submission 193489) | Bovine rumen microbial communities from Lethbridge, Alberta, Canada - RJG_04 | ecosystem: Host-associated > Mammals > Digestive system > Stomach > Rumen | place: Canada: Alberta...
CAGCAACGTATGTTGTGAAGCAGTCCGACGTGGACGCCGGAGAGATCAACAACACGGCGACCGCGAAGGGCAAAGACCCGAAGGACAATGAAGTAACAGGCAGCGACAGCGAGAAGGTAACCACCGAGACGCCGGCAGCGGGCCTGAAGGTCACGAAGACAGCCAGCAAGACGAGCAACGCGAAGGTTGACGATGAGATCACCTACACGATCACGGTGGAGAACACCGGCAACGTGACGGTGAACAGCCTGGCGCTGACGGACATCCTGCCGGGCATCGTGCTGGGCACACTGGACAAGACGACGCTGGCACCCGGAGAAACGGCGACGGCGACAGCAACGTATGTTGTGAAGCAGTCCGACGTGGACGCCGGAGAGATCAACAACACGGCGACCGCGAAGGGCAAAGACCCGAAGGACAATGAAGTAACAGGCAGCGACAGCGAGAAGGTAACCACCGAAAATGCTGCGGCGGAGCTGAGCGTCACGAAGACTGCAAACCCGACGAGCGGTGTGAAGGTTGGGGATGCCGTCACGTACACGGTAGTCGTAACCAACACCGGCAACGTGAGCGTGAAGGATGGCGTACTGGACGATGACCATGTCAACCTGAGCGGCAAGACGTTTGCCCTGGCACCCGGTGAGAAAACGAGCTTCGAATATACCTACACCGTGACCCTGTCGGACTTCAACGCGGGCAAAATCGTGAACGTTGTAACGGCCAACGCGACCGCGGTGCGCGGCGACGATCCGGATGAGGTACAGGCAACAGCGACAGTCACCGCTGAAGAAGCGGCAGCAAAGCTGAGCATTACCAAGACAGCTGATCCGACCGAAGACGTGGCAGCGGGAGACACCATCACCTACAAGGTGGTTGTGACGAACACCGGCAACGTAAGCGTAAATACCGGCAGCCTTACAGACGACCATGCTGACCTGAGCGGAAAGACCTTCGCTCTGGCACCCGGCAAGTCGGAAGAATTTGAGTATACCTACACGGTGACCCAGGCGGATGTCGACGCGGGCACAATCGTGAACATCGTGAAGGCAAACGCGAAGGCGGTCCGCGGTGAAGATCCCGATGAAGTTGAAGCCACTGCTACTGTCAAGGCAGAAGAACAGAAGCCTGCCCTGACGGTGACGAAGACAGCTGACAAGACTGAAAATGTCAAGGTCGGTGAGACGATCACCTATACAATCACGGCGAAGAACACCGGTAACGTGACGGTGAGCAGCCTGACGCTGACGGATGTGCTGGAAGGCATCGTGCTAGGCGCGCTTGACAAGACGACGCTGGCACCCGGAGAAACGGCGACGGCAACAGCAACGTATGTTGTGAAGCAGTCTGACGTGGATACCGGCGAGATCAAGAACACGGCAACCGTAAGCGGTAAGGATCCGAAGGACGGGAACGTCGAAAACAAGGACGACGAGACCGTCAAGACAGAAGAACAGAAACCTGCCCTGACGGTGACGAAGACGGCTGATAAGACTGAAAACGTCAAGGTCGGAGACACGATCACCTACACGATCACGGCGAAGAACACCGGTAACGTGACGGTGAGCAGCCTGACGCTGACGGATGTGCTGGAAGGCATCCAGCTGGGCGCACTGGACAAGACGAGCCTGGCACCCGGAGAAACGGCGACGGCGACAGCAACGTATGTTGTGAAGCAGTCTGACGTGGATACCGGCGAGATCAAGAACACAGCAACCGTAAGCGGTAAGGATCCGAAGGGCGGGAACGTCGAAAACAAGGATGACGAAACCGTCAAGACAGAAGAACAGAAACCTTCCCTAAAGGTTGAAAAGACGGCGAGCCCGACGAGCGGCGTAAAGAAGGGCGACACCATCACCTACACGGTGGTCGTGACGAACACCGGCAACGTGACGGTGAAGGGCATCACGCTGGATGACGCGAAGATGGCGGCCGCGGATGCGCCTGAAGCGTTCGACCTGGCGCCCAAGGGCAGCAAGACAATCACTTACACCTACACGGTAACCCAGGCGGACATCGACGCCGGAATTGTCGAGAACACGGCAACCGCAACCGGCAAGGATCCGAAGGGCGGAGATGTCACCGCGAAGGACGACGCCGAAGTCACCACCGAGGAGGCAGCCGCGGCCCTGAGCGCAACGAAGACCGCTTCCCCGACCGAAAACGTGAAGGCGGGCGACACCATCACCTACACGGTGGTCGTGAAGAACACCGGCAACGTAAGCGTGAAGGACGGCAAGCTGGAGGATGACCACGCCGACCTGAGTAGCAAGACCTTCAGCCTGGCACCCGGTGAAACGGCAACCTTCACCTACACCTACAAGGCAACCCAGGCGGATATCGACGCGGGCAAGATCGTGAACGTCGTGAAGGCGAACGCGACCGCGGTGCGCGGCGAGGATCCGGAGGAAGCGGAAGCGACGGCGACCGTCAAGGCTGAAGAGCCCACGGCGGCCCTGACCGCAACGAAGACCGCGGAGCCGACCGGGGACGTTGGCGTGGGCGACACCATCACCTATACGGTGGTTGTGAAGAACACCGGCAACGTGAGCGTGAAGAACGGCACCCTGGCCGACGACCATGCCGACCTGAGCGGCGAGACCTTCACCCTGGCACCCGGTGAAGAAGCAACCTTCACCTATACCTACAAGGCGACCCAGGATGACATCGACAAGGGCACCATCGTGAACGTCGTGAAGGCGAACGCGAAGGCAGTCCGCGGCGATGATCCGGAAGAAGCGACCGCGACGGCAACCGTCACGGCGGAAGACGCGGAATCGAAGCTGAGCGCGACGAAGACCGCGAAGCCGACGAAAGACGTGGCTGCGGGCGACACCATCACCTACACGGTGGTTGTGAAGAACGAAGGCAACGTGACCGTGAAGGACGGCAGGCTGGAGGACGACCACGCCGACCTGAGCGATAAGACCTTCACCCTGGCGCCCGGCAAGACGGCGACCTTCACCTATACCTACAAGGTGACCCAGGATGACATCGACGAGGGCGAGATCGTGAACGTCGTGAAGGCGAACGCGAAGGCAGTCCGCGGAGATGATCCGGAAGAAGCAACCGCGACGGCGACCGTCAAGGCGGAAGACGCGGAATCGAAGCTGAGCGCGACGAAGACCGCGAAGCCGACGAAAGACGTGGCTGCGGGCGACACCATCACATACACGGTGGTCGTGAAGAACGAAGGCAACGTGACCGTGAAGGACGGCACACTGGAAGACAACCTGACCGACCTGAGCGACAAGACCTTCACCCTGGCGCCCGGCGAGACGGCTGAATTCACCTACACCTATGAAGTGACCCAGAAGGACTTTGACGCGGGCGAGATCGTGAACGTCGTGAAGGCGAACGCGAAGGCAGTCCGCGGCGAGGATCCGGAAGAAGCTGAAGCGACGGCGACCGTCACGGCGGCGGACGCGGAATCGAAGCTGAGCGCGACGAAGACCGCGGATCCGGCCGAAGGCGTGGAAGTGGGCGACACCATCACCTACACGGTGGTCGTGAAGAACGAAGGCAACGTGACCGTGAAGGACGGCACACTGGAAGACAACCTGGCCGACCTGAGCGACAAGACCTTCACCCTGGCGCCCGGCGAGACGGCTGAATTCACCTACACCTATGAAGTGACCCAGAAGGACTTTGACGCGGGCGAGATCGTGAACGTCGTGAAGGCGAACGCGACCGCGGTCCGCGGCGAGGATCCGGAGGAAGCTGAGGCGACGGCGACCGTCACGGCGGCGGACGCGGAATCGAAGCTGAGCGCGACGAAGACCGCGGAACCGACCGCGGAAGTGAACGTCGGCGACACCATCACCTACACGGTGGTCGTGAAGAACGAAGGCAACGTAAGCGTGAAGGACGGCAAACTGGACGACGACCATGCCGACCTGAGCGGCGAGACCTTCACCCTGGTGCCCGACGAAGAAGCTACATTTACCTACACCTACGAAGTGACCCAGGAAGACTTCGACGAAGGCGAGATCGTGAACGTCGTGAAGGCGAACGCGACCGCGGTCCGCGGAGACGATCCGGAAGAAGCCGAAGCGACCTCGACGGTCACGGCGGCGGAAGCCGAATCGGCGCTGAGCGTCACCAAGACGGCGGATCCGGAAACGGTCAACGAAGCCGGCGCGACCATCACCTACACGGTGACGGTGAAGAACGAAGGCAACGTGACGGTGACGGAAGGCAAGCTGGACGACGACCACGCCGACCTGAGCGGCGAGACCTTCGAACTGGCGCCCGGTGAGACAGCGGAGTTTACCTACACCTACACCGTGACCCAGGCGGACGTCGACACGGGCAGGATCGTGAACGTCGTGAAGGCGAACGCGACCGCAGCGCGCGGAGACGATCCGGAAGAAGCGGAAGGAACTGCGACGGTCACGGCGGAACAGAACCCGAAGATGACCGTGAACAAGGTGACGACCTCCACGCCGAAGGATCCGAAGGGATACGCGGAAGGCGAGAAGATCACCTACAAGATCACCGTAAAGAACGAAGGCAACGTAACGATCTCCGACATCACCGTGACGGACAAGCTGACCGGCGACGAATGGAAGATCGACAGCCTGGCCCCGGCCGGCGAGAAGAGCTTCGAGGCCACCTACAAGGTCACGAAGGCGGACGCCGAATCCGGCGAGGTCCTGAACGTGGCGACGGTAAAGGGCAATCCGCCGGATGACCCGGACAATCCCGACGATCCGGACGACCCGATCGAGGATGAGGACGAAGAGCCGAACCCGACCGTGGTGAAGCTGGTCATCCGCTACTGGGTGGACGGCGTCCTGGATTCCACGATCACACGGTACGAGAAACCCGGAACGAAGTATGACGTCGTATCCCCGCCGAAGGCCGGATACAGCGTGGATATCGAACGGGTGAAGGGAACCCTGACCAAGGATACCGAGTATGACGTACACTACACGAGGACGGAATACACGCTGACGATCCTGTACCAGTACGCGGACGGCACCACGGCGGCGGAAACCTACACGGTGACGCTGAACACCGGTGACGCGTACAGCGTGGTATCCCCGGTGATCGAAGGATACCGCACCGACCTGACAATTGTGGAAGGCATCATGCCCGCGCGGAACGTGACGGTGACCGTCATCTACGTGCAGAGGCCGGCGGGTCCCGGACTCGTCACCATCGACGACTTCATGACGCCCCTGGGCCTCGGCCTCGGCGGACTGAACGTCGGCGACTGCGTCGAGTAACAGGAACCTGAACCCCGGGAAAGACGGGAAAGAATGAACTGACGGAAGTATTACCAAACCGTTCCCGGCACGCCGGAGAGGCGTGCCGGGAACACGGATCACACACAGGGGGAAACGAGTATGAAGAAACTGCTGGCAATGCTGCTTATCTTTATCCTGGCGTTTACGACGCTTGCGGCGGCATGGGCAGAGAACGCAGAAACTCCCGCTGAGGAGCCCGCAGCGGAACAGGCCGCGGCGGAAGAACCCGTGGAGGAAATCCCGGAAGGGGACGGACCCCCCGCAGAGGAGGATCCCGCCGGGGAAACCCCCGAAATCACATACGACTACGACGAGCTGATTGTAGCCGAAACGACGCCGCTGACCGGCAACTTCTTCACGAACATGTGGGGAAACGGGACCAGCGATATTGATGTCCGCGCCATGATCCACGGGTACAACCTGGTGGAATGGAACACGGAGGAAGGCGCGTTCGTGCCGGATCCTTCCGTGGTGAGCGGCATCACGGTCCGGGAGGAAAACAACGGCAACATGACGTTCATCATCGCGCTGTACGACGACCTGATGTACAACGACGGGACGCCGGTCACGGCATGGGACTACGTGTTCTCCATGCTGCTGGGCATGGCCCCGGAGATGGAAGAGATCGGCGCGGCGGTGAAACGGCCGGAATACCTCGCGGGATATGAGGACTACATCAGCGGAAAGGTGCCGTACCTGTCCGGCATCAGGGTGGTGAACGACCACCTGCTGAACATCACCATCGACAAGGGCTACCTGCCGTTCTTCTATGAACTGGGCCTGCTGGACTGCGTGCCGTATCCGATTTCCGTGATCGCCCCCGGGGTGAAGGCGGCGGATGACGGAAACGGGATCTACCTGGCCAACGCGGACGACGGGAACGACGCTCCCGTGTTTACCGCGGAGCTGCTGCGGAAAACGATCCTGGACGAAGATTCCGGCTACCGGACCCATCCGTCCCTGACGAGCGGACCGTACACGCTGGCGTCCTTTGAGAACGGCGAAGCAACTTTCGAGATCAACCCGCTGTACAAGGGCGATTCGAAAGGCCAGCGGCCCATGATCCGGAAGGTCATCTTCCGGTGCATCCCGACGGACGAAATGCAGGAAGCCTTCCAAAGCGGATCGGTCACCCTGCTGAACAAGGTCAGCGACAAGGAGACCATCTCCGGGTGCCTGGCCCTGGCGAGCGAACAGGAGATCCTGTCCTCAGCCAACTATCCGCGGACCGGACTGGGCTTTATCAGCTTCTGCACGGACAAGGCCCCGCTGGATGACCTGAAGGTCCGCAAGGCGATCGCGTACATCACCGACCGGGACGCCATCACCGAGGAAACGCTGGATTCTTACGGCCTGCGCGCGCCCGGCTACTTCGGCATCGGGCAGTGGATGTACCTGGCGCTGAACGGAACGGTCAACCCGGAAAAGGAACCGGAGGCAGGCGCGGACGCGAAAACAAAGGCGGCGTACGAGAGCAACCTCAAAAAGTGGGAAGAACTGTCGCTGGACGGCATTGAACCATATGAAACGGACGCCGGCAAGGGCGCCCTGCTGCTGGACGAAGCCGGCTGGAACCTGAACGAGAACGGGGAAGCCTTCACGCCCGGACAGGACACCCTGCGGTACAAACAAACGGAAGAGGGCCTGAAGCCGCTGCAGCTGACGCTGGCGTACGCGGAGGGCAGCGCGGCCGCCGAATCCATCGAGGGAACGCTGGTGAAGAACCTGGCGGACGCGGGCATCGGCCTGACGGTCGAAGCGATCGCGGCGGACGACCTGTTCGACCAGTACAACCGACTGAGTGAGGGCCGGTACGACATGTTCTTCCTGGCGACGAACTTCGACGTGCTGTACGATCCCTCCCTGAGCTTCATCGAGACCGAAGACGGCCACCATGTGTGGAAGACCTCCGGACTGGAAGACGACGAGCTCTGGGAGCTGGCGGTGGATATGCGCCGGACGGAGCCAAACGACAAGGCCGGGTACTGCGCGAAGTGGCTGAAGTTCCAGGAGCGGATCATGGACCAGCTGCCGGCGCTGCCGGTGTATTCCAACGTATACTTTGACTTCTATCCGTTGGTGCTCCATGAGTACTACATCGCGGACAACATCTCCTGGCCGCAGACGATTGTCGGCTCGTACCTGGGAGATTATGTGCCGGAAACGGCAATCACCGTCGACGGGGAGGAAATCCTTCCCGAAGAGACGGAACTGCCTGCGGAAGAACCCGCAGGGGAAGCGGAACCGGAAGAGGAGAAGGCACCGTAAAATCACGGACGCCTGTCGCTCTGGTAAGAAGAATCCAGGAGAGGAAGGAAGAGCGGTGGACCAGATCACAGTCAGCGCGGCTGCGAAACAGGGAAAGGCAGTCAAGCGCTTTATCAACGAACATCTCCGGGGGCTGGGATGCCCCGAACGTATGCGGATCTATGTGGACGTAGCGGTGGACGAGACCTTCAGCAACATTGCGAACCATGCCTATTACCCGGAAACGGGTCCGGTGACCGTAAAGGTTGAAGCGGAAACGGATCCCCTGGCAGCGGTCATCACCTTCATCGACAGCGGGGCCCCGAGCAACCCGCTGCGGGGGAAAAAGAAGGCGGGACAGGCAGACGGGGAGACCGGGCTGTATATCGCAAAGAAGGTCATGGACGATATCTCCTACGCCTACCGGGAGGGGCGGAATATCCTGACCCTGCGGAAAAAACTGTAAGACGGTATAAACCAAAGGGCCGGTGTGAAAACACCGGCCCTTTGGCACGCAAAAAAACAGGCCCCCGGCGGGGCCTGGAGGAGGAGAGGATTTCTTACACAGAATCGCGCTCGATGAGGGTCGAAGGCAGCAGGATTCGCTTCGGCAGGGAATCGTCGCCGCGGATGCGCTGGGCGATCACGCGGGCGGCGGTGATCCCCATCTCCACCGCGGGAACGTCGATGGTGGTCAGCGGGGGATTGGCATACTGGCTCATCTCAATATTGCTCATGCCGATGACGGCGACGCGGCCGGGAACCGGCACGCCGAGCTGGTACAAGGCGCGGAGCGCGGCCATGGCCATGAGGTCACTGGCGGCGTAGAAGGCGGTGGGAAGCTCGTGCTCGCGGTAAACCTGCTCCACGAGGCGGATGCAGCGCTGGTCATCCCACTCGCAGTTGAGCACCCACTCCGGGCGGACCTCCAGGCCGAGGTCGGCCATGGTTTCGAGGTAGCTGCGGTAGCGGCGGGATTTCTTCAGCGGGGCGCCGCCGACGCTGCCGCCGATGAAACCGATCTTCCGGTGCCCCTTCTGATACAGATACTCGACGGCCATCCTGCTGACGCGCAGGTGGTCGTATTCAATATTATCGATGGGCATGTGGCCCGTATCGATACCGACGATATGCGGAATCAGGGAATGCAGCCGGGTGAAGAGGGCCTCGGACAGGGGACGCATCATGATCAGCCCCGAGAGGCCGGCGCCCAGGAACCGGTCCAGGATCTCCGGGTTTTCCAGCTCCAGCTCCGTCTGGATCAGGGAGACGCTGCCGCCCAGGCGGGCCAGCTCCTCCTCGATACCGCCGAGGATGGCCAGGTAATAGGGATCGCTGTATTTGCCGCGGGTGGTCGCCAGGAGGCAGCCTACGGAGAAACGGTCCCCTTCGGCAGTGCCGGGGGCAACGGAAGAATGCTTCCGGGCGAGGGGCTGGTATCCCAGCTCCGTGACGGCGCGGAGCACCTTTTCCCGCGTCTCGTCGGAGGTCTTGTAGACCTGGTTGTCATTCAGGATCCGGGAGACGGTTGCGGGGGAGACCTTCGCCAGGCGGGCGACGTCCCGAATATTAGCCATGACGCGATTCCTTTCTGCGGCCGCTTCCGCGGCGAAACTGTTTCACTTCTTATCCTAATATAGGGGAAGTTTGCCCGGATGTCAAGCCTGTTTATGAAACAAAGGGAATCTGTTTCGTTATAGAAATTTCATAATCTTTCTGTTGACATGGAATGAAACGTGTGTTAATGTTTAGTAAACAAACAAAATCGTTTCATAACCACGGGATACGGAGGTTTATATGAAATTCGTACTGATCGGCGCCGGGCAGCGAGGAATGATCTATGCCCGGTACGCGCATGAAGCGGGACACGAGATCACCGCAGTGGCTGAGTCGGACCCGGTGAAGCGGGAGATCGCGGCGAAAGAATTCGGGATCCCGAAGGATAAATGTTTCATATTCGGGGAAGCGCTGCTGGCGGAACCCCGGATGGGCGACGCGGCCATCATCGCGACGATGGACCGGGATCATTACCGGGAAGCGGTGCCCGCGATGGAAAAAGGCTACCACCTGCTGCTGGAAAAGCCGATCTCCCCGGTGCCGGAGGAGACGCTGGCCATCGAGGAAACAGCGGTCCGGACCGGACGACACGTCACGGTGTGCCACGTGCTGCGGTACAGCCCGTTCTTCCGGGAACTGAAAAAGGCGGTCACCAGCGGGAAAATCGGCCGGGTGATCACCATCCAGCATAACGAGAACATCGGCAACTTCCATTTCGCCCACAGCTTCGTGCGCGGCAACTGGCGGCGGAGCGACGAGGCCAGCCCCCTGATCATGCAGAAGTCCTGCCATGACATGGACCTGCTGGTATGGCTGACGGACAGCCGGTGCGAGAGCATCGCCTCCTTCGGGGACCTGCGGTACTTCACGGCCGGGAACGCGCCGGAAGGCGCGGCAAAGCGCTGCTGCGACTGCCCGCTGAAGGAAAGCTGCCGGTTCAGCGCGTACCGCTGCTACCTGCCGATCGCGGGGAACTGGCCAGCGGTGGTGCTGACGGAGGACCAGAGCGAAGAAGGCCTGCGGAAGGCCATCGGGGAAGGACCTTACGGCCGGTGCGTCTACCACTGCGACAACAATGTATGCGACCACCAGGTGTCCATCCTCCGGTTCGCAAACGGCATCACGGCGACGTTCAACCTGAGCGCGTTCACGAGCCAGATGGCCCGGACGATCAAGATCATGGGCGAGGACGGCGAGATCCACGCCAGCGAGGCGGACAACGAGATCCGGATCGTCCGCTTTGCCAGCACGGGCATGGAGGAATGCGAACAGGAGATCATCCGTCCGGAGGAGAGCACCAGCGGCCACAGCGGCGGGGACAGCGGCATCGTGAACGATTTCCTGGCGATCCTGGAAGGTACGCTGGGCGAGTCCGCCACGGACATCCATGAATCGGTCGAGAGCCACATGATGGCCTGCGCGGCGGAGGAAGCCCGGGTAACGGGCGGGGTGGTCCGGATCGCAGATTTCCGCAGGGCGCATGAAAGGAAACCGCGGGTATGACCATTGAACGCCTGAACGAACTGCTGCGGGTCACGGGGCACCTCATTCCGGAAGGGATGGAGGAGCATATCGCGGACCTGGAGCCCGGTGAAACGGAGCTGCTGCCCCGGGAGACGCTGGTTTCCGTACTGGAGGCCAACGGGGTCACGGGGGAAAAGCGGCAGAAGCTGCTGGACGCGCTGGACGCGGCGAACGCGGTGCCCGAACTGACGGAGCTGGCGCACATCATGGCGCAGGACGCCGTACGCGGGCTGGTCCGGTGCCACGCGGTGGAATTCTTCCAGCCCAGGCCGGAATGCCTGGACGGATTCGCGAAAGAGGCCTTTGCATTTTTGTTCACCCAGCTGTGCGTGCTGGAAGGACGGAAAGCCCTGCGGGCGCGCGGGGTCCCGGAATCGTACGACGCGGACATCCCGGAGCGGATGACGCGGAAACAGCTGAAAAAATACATGGAAACCGGGGACATCAGTTTCGACGATTATCCATGGGACATGAACTTCTACTGCTGCCAGATCTTCTTCCTCTCAAGATTCTACTTCATACCCTACCGCTGGGGCGACGCGCCCGTCGCCTGGCGGAACAGGGAGACGGGGAAGGTCACCGCGCTGTGGCGCGGCGGGGACAGGATCCGCCGGGACGGCCAGCTGGACGGAACGAACGGCGTGACGGACCCGGAGGCGTTCACCACGACGTATGAGGAAACGGCGGACGAGGTCAGCGGCTGCGTGGTGCTGCCGGAGGGACGGATCCCGCCGATCACGGTGACGCTGGACAAAAAGACCTGGGAGAAGGCGCTGGGCGAGGGCGACTACCTGCTGGCGCTGCACATCCCGGGCGGCGAGGGCTACACGCCGGAAAAGGTGAAGGAAAGCTGCGAACTGGCGCTGGCCTTCTGGGAAAAGTATTATCCCGAGTACGACTACAAGGGATTCTGGAGCGAGAGCTGGCTGTACGATCCGGGCCTGCGGGACATCCTGGGGCCGGAGCGGAACATCGTCCGGGTGCAGCGGCAGTTCTACTGCTACCCGACGGAAGAAGGCGACCGGATGATCCGGCTGGAGGTGCTGGGCGACGAGAACGCCGACCACCGGAAGCTGAAGCCCCGGAACAGCCTGGAGCGCGGGATGTTCGAAACCTGGGACCGGGGAGAACGGTTCCATACGACGGGAATGTTCCTCCTGAAGGAGGAGGTTCCGAAGATCGGGGAAAACCCCTATGAAACCTGACAAGACGATGGGAGAAAGGAGGAAGGACCGTTGCAGAACACGCTGAAGGTGAAAAAACGCGGGTTCGTGTGGGAAATGAAACACAACCATACGCTGTACCTGATGTGCGTCCCCGGACTGCTGCTGCTCCTGGCTTTTGCCTACGTTCCGATGTTCGGGATCCGCATGGCGTTCACCCAGTTCAACGCCTATGACGGGATCTTCGGTTCCCCCTACAACGGGATCACGAACTTCACCTATTTCCTGGGCGACAACCCCTACTTCTGGAACGCGGTCAAAAACACGCTGATCATCAACGCATGGGGCCTGGTGCTCGGAACGGCGCTGCCGATCACGATCGCGATCTGCATGAACGAGGTGCGGAACGGGGTCTTCAAGAAGGTCAGCCAGAGCGCGATGTTCTTCCCCTACTTCCTGAGCTGGGTCGTCGTCGGGGCAATCCTGTACGGATTCCTGACCTCCAATTTCCGGGTGGACCGGAAGACGGGGGAACTGATCGTCACCGGGGCCAACGGCATTGTGAACCGGATCATCATGGCTTTCGGCGGAACGCCGGTCCGGTGGTACGCGGAGGCGAAATACTGGAAGACGATCATCATTCTGCTGGATGTATGGAAATGGGCCGGGTACAACTCCATCATCTATATGGCGGCTATGTCCGGCTTTGACGGAAGCCTGTACGAGGCGGCGACCATCGACGGCGCCAGCCGCTTCCAGCAGATCCGGTACCTGACGGTGCCGATGCTGAAGCCCACGGTGGTCACGCTGACGCTGATGAGCATCGGCCGGATCTTCTACGGCGACATGGGCATGGTCTGGGGCGTGGTCGGACAGAACCAGACGGTGCTGGACGCCGTGACGGTCATCGATACCTATGTGTACACCTCCATGCGGACGATGGGCATGGGCTACAGCACAGCCATCGGCCTGTGCCAGGGCCTGATGGGCCTGATCCTGATCCTCCTGGCGAACTGGGCGGCCAAGAAGATCAACGACGGGGAGGGACTGTTCTGATGAGTATCGCAGCAAGTTCCCCGCGGAAGCATACGAACCATATCCGCCGCACGATGAATGACCGGTGGGCGAAGATCGTCGCCTACGTGATCGTCGGCCTGTTCGGCCTGGTGTGCCTGTACCCGCTGCTGCTGACAGTGACGGTGAGCCTGACGCCGGAGCGGGTCATCGACCGGGACGGCTTCCGGCTGATCCCGGCGGAATTCAGCCTGGATACCTACACCTACATTTTCGCCCACAGCGGGGAACGGATCCTGAGATCCTACGGGGTCACGACCCTGGTGACGGTGGCCGGCACGTTCTTCTCGATGCTGGTGACGTGCATGATCTCCTACGCGATCAGCCTGCGGGAGATGAAATACCGGAACGTGATCGCGTTTATCTGCAATTTCACGACGATCTTCAGCGCCGGCCTGGTGCCGTGGTACGTGGTGTGCCGGCAGTGGTACGGACTGGCGAACAACATCCTGGGCCTGATCCTGCCGCCGCTGTTCAGCGTATGGAGCATGTTCCTGATGCGGACCTACTTCAGGGCGATCAGCCCGAGCCTGTATGAAGCGGCAAAGATCGACGGCGCGGGGCACTGGACCATCTTCTTCCGGATCGCCCTGCCGCTGAGCGTGACGGCGCTGCTGACGGTGGGCCTGATGATCGCGCTGAACTACTGGAACGACTGGTGGCACGCGCTGATGTTCGTGGAGGACCGGAACCTCTTCCCGCTGCAGTACTACCTGTACCAGGTCGTGTCCAACGTGAACGCGGTGTCGAGCGGACGGGTGCCCTCCGGCGCGGCGGCGAACCTGCGGCTGCCGGCGGAGACGGTGAAGATGGCGGTGACGATCATCACCATCGGGCCGATCATCTTCCTGTATCCGTTCATCCAGCGGTACTTCGTACAGGGCATCATGACCGGCGCGGTCAAGGAATAACCAAGGTTCATAATGCGGCATGCATTTTATGAAGAATAAAAGGAGGACAAGACCATGAAAAAAAGGACCCTGATCACAATCATCGCGGTGCTGCTGGCGCTGGCGATCGGCGCGGGCATCTATTTCGCGACCCGCCCGAAGGTGGAGGAGACGCCCGCGGAACCCGCGGCGGAAACCGTTGAAGAGACCCCCGCGGAAACGGCGGAAGAGAAGCCCGCGGAAGAACCCGCCGAAGAGAAACCGGCAGAACAGCCCGCCGCGGCCGTTGAGGAGATCACGATCCTCTATCCCGGCGAGGAAACCGACGAGATGTCCAACTTCCTGAAGGGCGCCTTCGCTGAGAAGGTCCTGGCGGAACTGAATATGAAGGTGAATTTCCGCTTCCTGAGCTGGGACGCCTACTGGGACCAGAAGAGCGTCATGCTCGGCGCGCAGGAACCGATCGACCTGTACTGGGACGGCCTGCCGGACCTGTCCACGATGGTGAACAAGAAGGAAGCCCAGCCCCTGGACGACCTGATCGCCAAGTGCTGGCCCGAATCCATGAAGAACGTGATCCCGGACAGCCAGATGGCCGGCGGCAAGATCGGCGGCGTGCAGTACGGCATTCCGTCCGCCTACGCTCCCTCCTCCGCCATGTTCCAGTTCGTCTGCCTGCGGCAGGATGTGCTGGAAAAGGTCGGCATGACCGAAGTCAAGACCGCGGACGACCTGCGTACCTTCGCTGAAAAGGTACAGAAGGAACTGCCCGAGTTCAAGGGCCCCGCGGACATCATCTTCAAGCCCCTGACCCGCAACTTCGCGGACGAGCAGTACACCTGGGTCGCGAGCCAGGACCTGGTGGTCTTCGGCGAGGAGAGCAAGAAGGCCTACAGCTACGCGCACAGCGACGCCTTCAAGGCCGTGGCGAAGTTCAACCGTGAAATGTTCCTGGACGGCCTGTACCAGGATGAAGTCGCCATCAAGTACAACGAGCGCGACAGCCGTATGCAGACCGGCCTGTACCTGTGGGTCGAAGGCTCCCTGGGCAAGGAAAACGAGATCAGCGGCAGCGTGAAGACAGCTGACGCGAACGCCGTGCTGAAGAACTACCTGCTGGCTCCCGAAAAGCCCCGCTACATCAACGCGACCGGCGGCGAAGTGCTGTGCGTACCGTATTCCGCGCAGAACCCCGAAGGCGCCATGAAGTTCCTCGCATGGCTGTGGGGCAGCCAGGACAACTACCTCTTCTGCCTGTACGGCGAGAAGGGCAAGGACTGGGACCTGGACGAGAACGGCCGGCTGGTGACCCTGAGCGAGACCGCCCGCGGCGACGGATACTTCTATGAGTGGATGTTCCGCAACGCGAACTACCAGGTATTCAAGGCGGACGTCACGGACGAGTACATTGAGATGTACAAGCACTGGGACGACGAAGCGATCCCGTCCGCGATGCTGGGCTTCGCATTCAACAACGCTGGATTTGAGGACATCGAGACCAAGTGCAACGAAGCCTGGAAGAAGGTCGCCCCGATCCTCTACGGCTACGTGGACTTCGACGAGAACTATCCGGCGGCCATCGCAGAGCTGGAAGCCGCGGGCATCAACGAGTATGTCGCGGAAGTGAACCGCCAGCTGGAAGAGTTCATGGCGAACAATAAGTAATACCCCGGAACAAACATACTGCCGGCAGGAGGAAGGTCTCCTGCCGGCGCTTTTATGGGATTTTCCACAGGGATCCGGAAAGAAAACAATCACGGAGGCAGCATATGATTCAGTTCGGAACAGGCGGCTGGCGGGCCGTCATCGGAGACGGGTTCACGAAGGAGAATATCCGGCGGGTGGCGGCGGCGCTGGCCCGGCGGATGAAGGAGGAAGGCTGCGCGGAAGAAGGCATCTGCGCCGGATATGACCGGCGGTTCCTGAGCCGGGAGGCGCTGATCTGGTTCTGCGAGGTGCTGGCGGGCGAGGGCGTGACGGTGCACTTCGTCAACATGAGCTGCCCGACGCCCCAGGTCATGTTCACGGTGAAGGAACGGAAGCTGCCCTACGGCGCGATGGTGACGGCCAGCCACAACCCGGCCATCTGGAACGGGATCAAGCTGTTCACCGCCGGCGGCCGGGACGCGGCCCAGGAGGTTACCGAGGCGATCCAGGCGACGGCCAACCGGCTGACGGACGAAGAGATCCGGAGCATGGATTTCGAGGAGGCCAGGGCGGCGGGGATCATCCGGATCATCGACCCGCGGGACGCGTATCTGGATTCGATCATGCGGCAGGTGGATACGGAAGCGATCCGGAAACGCCGGCTGCGGATCGTGCTGGACCCGATGTTCGGCGTCAGCCTGACGGGCCTGCAGACGATCCTGTACACCGCCCGGTGCGACATCGACGTGATCAACGACCGGCACGACGCGTTCTTCGGCAGGCACCTGCCGGCGCCGAACCCGGAAACGCTGGTGGACCTGCAGTACGCGGTGAAGGAGCACCGGGCGGACGTGGGCATCGCGACGGACGGCGACGCGGACCGGCTGGGCATCATCGACGAGAAGGGCAGCTATATCACCGCGAACGAGACGCTGGCGCTGCTGTACCTGTACCTGCTGGAGCAGAAGGGCTGGAAGGGACCGGCCGTGCGGAACATCGCGACGACCCACCTGCTGGACCGGATCGCGGAGGCACACGGGGAAAAGTGCATTGAGGTGCCGGTCGGATTCAAGCATATCTCGGCCGGGATGGAAGCGCACAACGCGCTGATCGGCGGCGAATCCTCCGGCGGCCTGACGGTGCGCGGGCACATCAGCGGCAAGGACGGCCTGTACGCCGCGAGCCTGCTGGTGGAAATGCTGAGCGTGAGCGGAAAGAAGCTGAGCGAACTGGTGCAGGACCTGTACGACCGGTTCGGCGAGGCGCACTCCGCCGAGTACGACTGGGCGCTGACGGCGGAAAAGAAGGAAGAGATCCACCGCCTGGTGATGGAGGAAAATAAGCTGCCGGACTTCGGGAAAGCCGCGGAGCGGGTCAGCTACATGGACGGCTGCAAGGTGTATTTCCCGGACGGATGGGTGATCATCCGGCCTTCCGGCACGGAGCCCCGGATCCGGATCTTCGCGGAGGCGCCGGCCGCCGCGGAAGCGGAGCGGCTGGTGCGGGTGATGGCGGATTTTGCCGGCTTGCCGTAAGCGCAAAACAGGCGTATGATGGCTGTATCAGGAAAGGGGAGTCCCGCGCGTGGATAAAATACAGGAACTGCTGAACCGATTCGCCCTCCCGGCCGGGGAGCGCAAAGCCGAACCCTTCGGGAACGGCCATATCAACAATACCTTCCTCGTCACGATCGGCGGCGTGAAGGAGCGCTACATCCTGCAGCGCATCAACAACTACGTGTTCGTCCGTCCCCTGGAGGTGATGGAGAACATGCTGCATGTGACCGAATACCTGCAGGAAAGGATCCGGGAGGAAGGCGGGGATCCGGACCGGGAGACCATCCGGCTGATCCCTTCCCTGGACGGGAACCCCTGGGCGGAAGACGGGGAAGGCGGGACCTGGCGCGTGATGCTGTGCGTACCGGACACGGTGAGCCCGGAGCAGCCGGACGACCTGGGCACGCTGGAGGAATGCGGCAAGGCATTCGGTATCTTTACCCGGCGGCTGAAGGATTTCCCCGCCGCGACGCTGCATGAGACGATCATCGCGTTCCACGATACGCCGACAAGGTTCCGCCAGCTGGAAGCGGCTGCCGCGGCGGACGAGTGCGGAAGGCTGAAGGACGTGGCGGCAGAGATGGCCTTTGCCCGTGCCCGGGAAGCGGACACGCGGATCCTGACGGACGCCCGCGACGCCGGGAAACTGCCCCTGCGCGTGACGCACAACGACACGAAGGTGAACAACGTGCTGCTGGACCGGGAGACCGGGAAAGCCGTGTGCGTCGTGGACCTGGACACGGTGATGCCGGGCCTGCTGGCCTACGACTTCGGAGACGCGATCCGGGTCGGTGCCTGCAGCACGGAGGAGGATGACCCGCATCCGGAGAACGTGCGGCTGGAGCTGGACAAGTTCGAAGCCTTCGCCAGGGGATTCCTGCGCGAACTGGCGGGAAGCCTGCCGGAGGAAGAAGTGCTGTCCTTTGAGGCCGGCGCGCGCCTGATGACCCTGGAGAACGGCCTGCGCTTCCTGGCGGACCACCTGAACGGGGACAAGTACTTCAAAATCCACCGGCCGGGCCAGAACCTGGACCGCGCGCGGGTGCAGTTCGCGCTCGTGGCCGATATGGAGAAGCACCGGGAAGAAATGAAAGCAATCCTGATGAAACTGTATTCGAACAGCTGAATACGTATGCGGAAACCCGGGACCGCCCGCAGCGGTTCCGGGAACCTGTTTTCCGGAGGAACCTTCATGCAGAAACTGCTGACCCAAGCCGGGGCGTCCCCGGCCGGCATTCCCTGGAACACCTATCCGAGACCGCGGATGGTCCGGAAGGACTGGCTGTGCCTGAACGGAACGTGGGATTTCGAGACCGGCGGGACGCGGACGGAGATCCGGGTGCCCTTCTGCCCGGAAAGCCTGCTTTCCGGCGTTGACATTGCCATGGAATACGGCCGGGAAATGATTTATTCCCGGCGGTTCACGCTGCCGGAAAGCTGGCGCGGAAAGCGCATCCTGCTGCACTTCGGCGCGGTGAGCCGGACCGCGGGCGTCCGGATCAACGGGAAACCGGCGGCGGTCCACGGGGAAAGCTACCTGCCGTTTTCCGCGGACATTACGGACCTGGTGCGGGACGGGGAGAACCGGATTACCGTGACGGCGGTGAACGACCTGTCGCACAGGCATCCGTGGGGCAAGCAGAAGGAAAAGCGCGGCGGCATGTGGTACACGCCGGCGTCCGGGATCTGGCAGACGGTATGGCTGGAGCCGGTGCCGGAAGGGTATATCCGCGGCCTGGAGATCCGGACGGACGGGGATACGGCGGAGATCACGGCGGACGGCGCCGGGGACGGGACGGTGGAGCTGGACGGGCAACAGTATGCCCTGACCGGCGGAAAGGCGCGGATCACGGTGAAGGATCCTTCGTACTGGAGCCCGGAGCATCCGCACCTGTACCGGTTCAGCGTGACGGCCGGGGAGGACCGGGTGGAATCCTACTTCGCGCTGCGGACGCTGACCATTGAGCGCAGGGGCGGGAAACCGCGGCTGTGCCTGAACGGAAAGCCGTATTTCTTCCACGGGCTGCTGGACCAGGGCTACTGGAGCGACGGCCTGTACACGCCGGCGGCGCCGGAGGGCTACGCGGAGGATATCCGGGCGATGAAGGCGCTGGGCTTCAACATGCTGCGGAAGCATATCAAAATCGAACCGGAACAGTTCTACTACGACTGCGACCGGCTGGGGATGGCCGTGTTCCAGGACATGGTGAACTGCGGGGAGTATCACTTCCTGCGGGACACGATCCTGCCGACGGTGAAGATCGGGCTGCGGCGGAGGGATGACCGGCTGAACCGGGATCCGGAGGCACGGGAGAACTTCCTGAACGCGATGGACGCGACGGTACGGCTGCTGCGGAACCATCCGAGCGTCTGCCTGTGGACGATCTTCAACGAGGGCTGGGGACAGTTCCGCGCGGACGAGGCGTACGACCGCCTGAAGGCGCTGGACGGGAGCCGGTTCATCGACAGCACGTCCGGCTGGTTCAGGCGGAAAAAGAGCGACGTGGAAAGCCTGCATATCTACTTCGGGAAGCTCCGGACCGGGAAGCAGGACCGGCCGCAGTTCCTGTCGGAATTCGGCGGATGGTGCCTGAAATACCCGGAACACAGCTTCAACCTGGAGCAGACGTACGGATACAAAAAGTACGGGGACCGGGAAAGCTTCGTCCGGGACCTGCGGGAGCTGTACCTGGAGCAAATCGCGCCGCTGATCCGGCAGGGGCTGTGCGCGGCGGTGTATACCCAGGTTTCGGACGTGGAGGACGAGACGAACGGCCTGCTGACCTTCGACCGGAAGATCGCCAAGATCACGCCGGAGGAGTTCCGGGATGTTTCGGAGGCCCTGCGCGCTGTCCTGGCTGAGGAAGGAAACTGAGATCCTGCAAAACAATACGGACGCTGAGGTGAACGGTATGCGGAAGAACCGGAAATTCTGGGCAGCCCTGATCATCTTCTCGCTGACGGGACAGATCGCGTGGGTTGTGGAGAACATGTACTTCAACGTGTTCATCTACAAGATGTTCCACGCGTCGGCGGCGGACATTGCCCTGATGGTGACGGCCAGTTCGGCGGCGGCGACGCTGACGACGATCCTGATCGGCGCGCTGTCCGACCGGATCGGGAAGCGGAAGATCTTCATGTGCGCGGGTTATATCGCATGGGGCGTGTCGATCATCGCCTTCGCGCTGATCCGGGCGGACGTGATCTCCGCGGTGTTCGGATCGGCGGTCAGCGCGGCGTCCGTCGGGATCACGCTGGTGATCATCCTGGACTGCGTGATGACCTTCTTCGGTTCGACGGCGAACGACGCCGCGTACAACGCGTGGCTGACGGACTCCACGGACCCGGGGAACCGCGGGGCGGCCGAGGGCATCAACTCCATGATGCCGCTGATCTCGATCCTGGCGGTGTTCGGCGGGTTCATGGGCTTTGACCTGGACCGGGCGTCCAGCTGGACGACGATCTACTGCGTCATCGGAGGACTGGTGCTGGCAATCGGCATCCTGGGATTCTTCCTGGTGGAGGAGGCGCCGGCGCAGCAGCCCGACAGCCTCGGGTACCTCGCCACGATCCTGTACGGATTCCGGCCGGATGTGGTCCGGAAGAACGTGATCCTGTACCTGTCGATGGCGGCGTTCATGATCTTCAATATCTCGATCCAGATCTACATGCCGTACCTGATCATCTACTACGAGCAGACGCTGGGGATGGCGGATTACGTGCTGATCATGGCGCCGGCAATCCTGCTGGCCGCGGCGGTGACGTTCTTCTTCGGCCGGCTGGTGGACCGGAAGGGTTTCCGGAGGACGGTCCTGCCGGCGATGGGCATGCTGGGCGCGGGATTCCTCCTGCTGTGGCTGGTCCCGGCGAAGATCCCGGCGGAGGGCATGGCGATGAAGATCCCGGTGTTCATCGGATCGCTGCTGATGATGTCCGGGTACCTGAGCGGTATGGCGGCCTTCGGAACGCAGCTGCGCAACTACACGCCGGAGCGGATGGCGGGACGGTTCCAGGGCCTGCGGATCCTGTCGCAGGTGCTGATCCCCGGGATCATCGGGCCTCAGATCGGCGCGTGGGTCCTGCGGGACGCCCCGGTGATCGAAAACAGCGACGGGACGACGTCGTTCCTGCCGGGCGCGGAGATCTTCCTCGCGGCGCTGATCGCGCTGGGGATCGCGGCGGCAGCGGTGGCGGCGCGGCTGCTGCGGACGCGGAAGAAGTGAAGGAGCGGTACCGCCCGGCGGGGTGATATGGTATAATACCGGCATCACCAACTGAATGATCCATGACGGACAAAGGAGAAAACGGATGATCTTTTTCCAGAGATTCTACCTGGACCGGGAGAAGGACCTGGCCGTGGAGCTGTACCTGCAGGGGGAACGCCTGTTCTACGAGATCCGCACCCCGAACCACCGGACCGGCAACCTGATCACGAACCTGGCCAGGCTGTGCGGGCTGGAGACGGGCATGGACGAAAACGGCCTGAAGGTGATCCGGGACGAGATTCCCTGCTACTTTGACGGGAACAACGAACGGATGTACATCCTGCGCCTGGGGAACACGAAGATCGCCAATATCTACCCGGACGGGCGGGTCGAGCTGAAGGCCTCGATCCCCGCCATTTCCAAGACGTTGATGAGCCAGACGAAGGACTACCGGCTGGGCGTGGAAAAGACGATCGTGAAGACGTATATCCGGAGTGACTGCAAGTTCCGGACGGACCTGCACACGCACATGAACGGCAACCTGCCGCCGGACGTGCTGATCGCCCTGGGGTTGATCCACCAGATCCGGTACCCGTACTACTACATCAAAAAGCTGGGACTGAAGTGCACGGCGGAGCAGGTTTCCGCGCTGGAAGCAGCCCGCCGGGAGGCGGAAGCGCAGCTGGGGGACACCGGGCTGACCGGACGGCACCGGGAGCGCCGGATCGACGACTTCACGTTCATTAACTTTGCCGACCTGATCCTCGGGAATCCGGAGGACGCGGCGGAGAACATCGGCCGGATCCGGAACAGCCTGACGATCCCGAAGGACGGGCAGGCCGTATTCGCGGACCTGGAGAAGGTGTACCTGTACCGCTACGTGTTTACCCGCGGACAGCCCGCGGAAAACCGGTTCAGCGGGCTGAACACCGCCGGGATCCCGGATCCGGAGGTGCGGAACTATGCCGAACGGATGCAGCGGGACCGGGAGGACGACCGGACCTGCCGGAACACGCTGTTCCAGGACCTGCTGCTGTGGATCGCGCGGAACTACCGGCGGTACGGGATTGAATACGCCGAGATCTCCGACACGGCGCTGCTGAACAGCGCGCTGTTCCCGGCACGGCTGCGGGAGATCCATGAGATCATGCCGCAGGTGACGCGGGAGACCGGAGTGACGCTCCGGTTCCTGGCGGGCATCCGCCGGGTGCCGCTGACGATCGTGCAGGACCACCGGACGCCGGCGGACTACCTGGCGGAAAACCTGCGGTGCCTGCGGGCGATCGCGGACGATCCGTACGTGACAGGCGCCGATATCGTCGGCGAGGAGATCAACGACATCCTGGAGCTGCGCGGGGTGATCCGGGAACTGACGGCAGTGGCCGGAGCGCATCCGGGCTTCGTGATCCGGATCCACGCGGGCGAGAACGACAGCCTGCGGGACAACGTGGCAAACAGCATCCACTGCGTGAAGGAAGCCCTGGCGCCGGGCCAGGAGATGCCGCCGCTGCGGATCGGCCACGGGCTGTATACCTGCAACCTGCAGGGCGCGAAGGGAAAGAAGCTGCTGGCGGACATGCGGGAGAACCATGTGACCCTGGAATTCCAGATCACGTCCAACGTGCGGCTGAACAACCTGAGCTCGCTGGACAGGTTCCCGCTGCACCAGTACCTGCAGGCGGGGATCCGCTGCGTGCAGGGCACGGACGGCGGCGCGCTGTACGGCACCAACTCCATCGACGAGGAGCTGAGCCTGGAGAAGCTGCTGGGGCTCGGGACGAAGGAACTGCAGCGGATGCAGCAGGGGGAGGCGGAGCTGCTGGACGGCAGCCTCCGGGTTTTTGAAGAGAAGCAGGCGCGTTTCCGGCAGGCCTGCGCCGGGAACGACATCGAGCAGTACTACGAACGGATCCTGGAGAAGACCAGAAAGCCGGAGATCATCCTGCACCAGGCCGGGAAGACCGTCAGCGCGGAGGAGGCCCTGAAGGACCGGCTGGCTGCCCTGCCGGAGAAGATGCATCCCATCGTGATCTGCGGCGGGAGCTTCAACAGCCGCGCGCGCCGGACGACGATCCGGAAGGAGGACCGGGAGCTGATCGACGAGCTGCTGGCCAAAGCGGACCCGGAGAAGGTGTTCTTTGTCGTCGGGCATACGCTGCTGGGGCAGGAAGGGTACCTGGTGCGGAAGGCGGCGGGACGGTTCCGGGTGTTTGCCGTGGTGCCGAACCGGCTGTCCAGGACCGCGGCGGAAGCGCTGCGCGCGGCGGGCGTGGGGATCCTGATCTCCATCGAAAGCTCCGGGCTGGGCCTGTACAAGAGCGTATCCTACGAGGTGTTCCGGAACCGGCCGTCCATCCTGCTGGCGTTTGACGGAAACTCCGCCGCGCTGAACCTGATCCAGCAGGCGCGCAACAGCAGCAACAGGCACCGGATCCATATCAACCCGCGATCCCGCGGCCTGACGGAAAAGGCAAAAATGCTGGACGGGTATGTGGAGAAGATGGGGAGCGCGGAGGAAATCCTGGCGGAAACGCTGAAGTGAAAAAGAGCAAAAAAAGAAAGCCCGTGAAGACTGCTTTACGGGCTTTTCCTTATCCGAAGATCATGCGGCCGAAATCCTGCGGGCGGTGGAAATCCGGCGTCCGGGAATTCACCGGGTTCCAGGAAAGGTAGTGTTCGCGGGCGGTGAGGTCGCCGCATTTGTAGACATTGGCCCGGAGCGCGCCGGCAAAGGCGAAGCCCGGCCAGAAGAGCCGCAGGAAGGAGAGCGGGATCCTGTAAAACACCTCCCAGCCGTCCGGGGTGCGGGCGGTACGGATTCCGAAAAGCTCCCGCAGGTCCTCCCGGTGCAGGAAGATCCTGTCCGCCCGGCCGCGGCCGAAGCCGGCCAGCAGGCAGCCGTTGGGGTTGACCTCGAAATTGAGATACCGGTCTTCGCCCTCGGGCATAAAGAAGAACTCCAGGCAGCTGTCCTGACAGACCGGAGAGAGCGGGGCCGTGTATTCGGCACGGATGTCCCGCTCCACGGCGCACAGGTGAACGTAAAGATATTCCGCGTCATGGCAGAACTGCCCGAAGGCGCGGATCCCGGCGTCCGGCAGCCAGAGCACGCAGCCGGTTTCCAGCCGCGGAACGGCCGCCCGGCCCGGTTCCCCGGCGGCGGCCCGGATCGTATAGGTTTTCATAACTTCACTCATGGATCACAGCCCCTGCCTGTCTTTTCGGATCCTGGCAATCTCCGGATTGGTGAATTCCTTTTCCCCGGTGACTTCCCGGATCACCTCAATGCCTTCGGGGAAGACGACCCGGTCGTCCGCGCCGTAGAGCTCGACCTCCAGCAGCGCCCGGTCGTCCCACTCCGGAAAGATATCGATATTGTAATACAGCCCGTTTTCGCTGAGGCACCAGCGGTCCTTGCGGAGCGTGCGGTATTCCGGATCGGCCTGCAGGAGCAGCTCCCGGAACTCCCGGCGGGTGAGGCGCTCCTCCATCTCGATCCGCCTGCCGTCGACGGTGCGCTTGCGGGTCTTGAAATAGACATAGCTGCCATCGCAGCCCCGCTGGCGGATACGGATGGTTTCCCCGGGAATGTCGCTGCGGAGGTAGGCCTGGGTGATCTCCACATGGCGGCAGTTCGGCCGACGGCCGAGGACTGCCGGATCGGGCCGGGCGATCAGGTATTTCCGCTTGGTTTCCATCGGCCGGGGTTCGCCCAGGAAGGAGGAGATCTCCCGGATCAGGGCCAGCATCTTTTCATCAAAGCTGTACCGGTTGTCGATGATCCGGAGGTGGGGATGCCCGGTCCAGGCGGCGATCAGGCGGTCGTCGGATTCAACGGCCTCCTGCACGGTCTCATAGCGGGCGGCGTTGTTGGCATGGGTATAGAATTCCTCCGCGCCTTTGGCGGCGGTGACCAGGTGGAAGACGGCGTCGTAATGGTCCCGGAGCTCCACCTCGGTGGTGCGCAGCTTGTCGAGGACGTACCGGAATTCCCCTTCCGACATATAGGCGCGGTTGTCCAGGGCGCCGCGGTCGCAGACCACAAGCACCTTGTCCGCCTCAAAGGTTTTCGCGATATCGGTGAAGGCTTCTTCCTTGGCGAGCATGAGCCGGGTAACACAGTACTGGTATTCCCTGTTGTCGCGGGTCAGCTTCCAGGGCGCGCCGCCGCGGCTGAGCTGGGTGGCGGTCTCATCCACGAACAGGACCAGGTATCCCTTTTCGGTAAAAGCGTTCTGGATCCAGCTCATGGCGGTGGTCTTGCCCGCACAGGGGCCGCCGGTGATCACAATCCGGGTGATGGTCTGTTTCCGGGAAGCGTCTGCCATTTCCGGTCCCTCCGTCCTGTATCCGGGCACCGCGCAGTGCGGAAAACATGCCCTGAAGCGTGCCACGGCTGAAGATGCTTTTTCAGAAACCAATCATAAAATATTTCTCCGGAAACCGGCCGGAATCCTGCCGGATCCGGCGCCGGCAGGGCCCGCGGGCGGCATTGAAAAAGCCCCCTTCCGCACAGGAAGGGAGCTTTTACCCCGACGGGGAGCCGGCGGCTTTATCTGTCAAACCAGCGGCCAAGGTTGAACTTCCGGACAAGCCAGATCACCAGGCAGGAACCGATGACGGAGACGATGATTTCCCCGATGAGTCCCCGGGAACCAAGGCCGATGAGACGGAAGGCGAAATTGCCGATGAGGCCGCCGATCCAGCCCAGGATCACATTGCCGAGCCAGCCGTTCGGGGTGCCGTCCTTCATGATCCGGCTGCCCAGGTAGCCTGCCAGCGTCCAGAGCGCGATCCTGATTATCCATTGCCACAGCATACTGATCACCCTTTCTGAAATACAGTCATCCGGCGCGGGAACCCGGAAAAGATTCCCGCAACGTGGTTATCATACTACGGGAGGGACGGAAGGTCAAACCCTTCCCGGAAAGCCTGTTTCCGGAGGCCTGCTGAAATCCCTCCGAATCAGCAAGAATGATATCCGTTTTGTCCATAAGTTGTACGGACGTGCCAGGACGATTGATTTTACTTGCCCGGGAGCCTTTTTTACCTTTTTTCAGGGCGATCCGGGGACGCCCGGACACCTTGACTGAGATGGGGAATTTGGTGTAAATTTTGTATATAAATTCCATATCGGAGGATGAGCAGATGAATCAGCTGAACTACGAAGTACTGAAAAAGACAGGTTACGACGGATACATCCTGGAAAAGGCACCGGAGAAGGTAATGCAGTTCGGCGAAGGCAATTTCCTGCGCGCCTTCGTGGACAACTTTATCGACATCGCAAACGAGAAGGCCGGATTCAACGGCAAGGTGGTGCTGGTACAGCCCATCGCGCAGGGCCTGACGGACCTGATCAACCGGCAGGAAGGCCTGTATACCCTGTACCTGCGCGGCAGCGAGAACGGGGAAAAGATCGACCGGAAGCGGGTGATCTCCGCGGTCAGCCGGTGCGTCAATCCCTACGGGGACTGGGAAAGCGTGCTGGCCCTGGCCCGCAGCGCCGACCTGGAGATCATCGTATCCAACACGACCGAGGCCGGCATCGTACACGATACGGAGAGCACCTTTGACCAGGAGCCGCCGGTCTCCTTCCCGGCCAAGCTGACCCGGGTGCTGTACGAACGGTACAAAGCCGGGCAGAAGGGCATCGTGATGCTCAGCTGCGAGCTGATCGACAACAACGGCAAAGAACTGCTGAAGTGCGTGAACCAGTATATTGACGACTGGAAGCTGGACGGGGATTTCCGCCGCTGGGTGAACGAAGAGAACATCTTCTGCTCCACGCTGGTGGACCGGATCGTGCCCGGGCGGATCCGGGACCCGAAGGAAGTGGAAGCCCTGGCCGAAGCCAACGGCTATGAAGATCCGCTGACGGACGTTGGCGAGGTCTTCGGCATCTGGGTCATCGAGGGCCCGGAAGGCCTGGAGGACCGGCTGCCGTTCAAAAAAGCCGGCGTGCCCGTGATCGTGGTGCCGGACGTAACGCCCTACAAGAAACGGAAGGTGCGGATCCTGAACGGCGCGCATACGGGCTTTGTCCTGGGCGCGTACCTGGCGGGATACGACATCGTGCGGGACTGCATGCACGACGACGTCATCCGGGGGTATATGAACCGGATGCTGTACGAAGAAGTGATCCCGACGCTGCCGCTGGACAAAAAGGACCTGGAGGAATTCGCGCGGGCGGTGCAGGACCGGTTCAACAACCCGTTTGTGAACCACGAGCTGATGAGCATCAGCCTGAACAGCACGAGCAAGTGGCGGGCGCGGAACATGCCCACCTTCCTGGACTATGTACAGGAAAAGGGCGCGCTGCCGCCCTGCCTGACGACCAGCTTCGCGGCGTATATCGCGTTCTATTCCAGCGACATTCGCGAGCTGACGAACAGCGGCCTCATCTGCCGCCGGCCGAAGGGCAACGAGTACACCATAAACGATGACCGGTGGGTGCTGGAATTCTACCTGGCCCACCGGAACGACAGCCCGGAGGACCTGGTGCACGCGGTGATGACGAATACGGAAATGTGGGGCCGGGACCTGACGGAAGTACCCGGGTTTGAGGAAGCGGCGGTCCGCATCCTGAAGCAGATCCGGGCGGACGGCGCGCTGGCCGCCTACCGGGCGTGCCTGGACTGACGGAGGTGCGGGATGAACGAGATGGTACGGATTACCGCCCGGGACATGGTCGCCGTGGCGCTGAGACCCCTGAAGGCCGGCGAGAACGTATCGTACGGCAGCGGGAGCATCACGCTGAAGGATGACATCCCCATGGGGCACAAGGCGGCCCTGCGGGACATCCGGAAGGGCGAAGCCGTGATCAAATACGGCTTTCCCATCGGAGAAGCCACGGAGGATATCCCGGCCGGCGGGCATGTGCATACCCATAACCTGCACACGCTGCTGAAAGGGGAGCAGGCGTACGAATGGCACCCGACGCATCCGGAAGTACACCGGACGGAGCCGGCAGTCTTCCGGGGATACCCGCGGGAAAAAGGCCGGCCGGGAATCCGGAACGAGCTGTGGATCCTGCCGACGGTCGGCTGCGTGAACGATATCGCCCGGGCACTGGCCGCGGACGCGCAGAAGCTGGCCGGCGGAAGCGTGGAAGGCGTCTTCGCGTTCACCCATCCCTACGGCTGCAGCCAGCTGGGAGACGACCAGGACAACACCCGGAAGGTCCTGGCGGACCTGGCCACCCATCCGAATGCCGGCGGGGTGCTGCTGCTGGGCCTGGGATGCGAGAACAGCGGAATTGAACAGATCAAACCCCTGATGGGGGATTACGACGAAAGCCGGGTCCGGTTCCTGGTGTGCCAGGAGGCGGAGGATGAGCATGAAGCCGGCATGAAGCTGCTGGAAGAACTGGCGGAACGGATGCGCAGGGACCGCCGGGAGGACTGCGGGGCGAACCAGCTGGTGGTGGGCCTGAAGTGCGGCGGATCGGACGGACTGAGCGGGATCACCGCCAACCCGGCGATCGGCGTGTTCAGCGACCTGCTGACGGGCATGGGCGGCACCACGATCCTGACGGAAGTACCGGAGATGTTCGGGGCGGAAACGATCCTGATGAACCGGTGCGGGGATGAGGAGCTGTTCGGGAAGACCGTACGGCTGATCAACGACTTCAAGGGATACTTTGAATCCTATCACATGCCGGTTTATGAAAACCCTTCCCCCGGCAACAAGGCCGGCGGGATCACCACCCTGGAGGACAAGGCGCTGGGGTGCACCCAGAAGAGCGGCAGCGCCCCGGTGAAGGGCGTGCTGGCCTACGCTGAAAAGGTGACCGCGCCCGGGCTGAACCTGCTGTCCGCACCGGGGAACGACCTGGTGGCTTCCACGGCCCTGGCCGCGGCCGGGGCACAGCTGGTGCTGTTCTCCACAGGCCGGGGGACGCCTTTCGGCTGCCCGGTGCCCACGCTGAAGATCGCCTCCAACACGCCGCTGGCGCAGAAAAAGAAGAACTGGATCGATTTCAACGCCGGACGGCTGCTGGAGAACATGACGCTGGAGGAACTGGGCGCGGACCTGATGGAGACGGTGCTGCGCACGGCTTCCGGCGCACCGGCGCGGAACGAGGAAAACGGATTCCATGACCTGGCCATCTTCAAACAGGGCGTCACATTATAAGGAGGAAGCGGAAAATGACCGAAATGATGAAGAAACTGCAGCAGCTGGGCATCGTGCCGGTGGTGGTGCTGGAGAACGCGGAGGACGCGCTGCCGCTGGCGGAGCGCCTGGTGAAGGGCGGACTGCCCTGTGCGGAGGTGACCTTCCGGACAGACGCGGCGGAGGAATCCATCCG
>Ga0256407_10003229_pt1 | contig 29409 bp, 27 predicted proteins | sample RumenRJG_04DNA_FD_193489 | JGI IMG/M metagenome (GOLD analysis project Ga0256407, IMG submission 193489) | Bovine rumen microbial communities from Lethbridge, Alberta, Canada - RJG_04 | ecosystem: Host-associated > Mammals > Digestive system > Stomach > Rumen | place: Canada: Alberta...
TACTGTGGCAATCAAGTCTGACCCTGTTGGCTCCCGCTCTACTCTACTAAAATACCACACTAACACGAGATTGGGATGTGCTATTAGACATGAGACGTTGCCGAGCAAATCTTCCTAGCCGATGCCATCGCCAGATCGACCGCGTTGCCCATCGCGCGTTTGAAGGATGGCAAGCGGTGAATCGAAAGGGTCGCGCCGTTATGACAAGGAAAACCTACTGTGGCAATCTACTGTGGCAATCAAGTCTGACCCTGTTGGCTCCCGGGAAGGAGTAGGGGTACAGGGCAGACTTTCTTTCTGGTGAAATAATTTTTGTTTATGAAAATCTACGCCATATCTGACATGCACGGACAGCTCGACGGACTTGATCCCGCCGGGGCTGACCTTGTTGTTGTCGCCGGAGACTTCGCGATCATGAAGGGCTGGGGCCTTTGGCACATGAACGACCAGGTGAAGTGGATCAACCGCAAGCTCGCCGCGTGAAGCCGCGCTATCTCTTCTGCGGGCACATCCACACGGGCGATCACGAGCCGCTGACGATTGTGCACGACGACGGAAGCTCGACAGTCTGCTACAATGTTTCGCGGCTCGACGAGAACTACGAGATCGCCTATGATCCGATGGTGCTTGAGATCAATCCGAGGGAGGACTCAAGATGATACACGATGAACTATGCGGCGTTTGACGGATTCGATATGCGTCGCCGAGGGATGAAGTTCGTCGGCTCAACAACCGTCTACGCATTTCTCCAAGCCGCCGGCTACATTGATGCACACGGCCCGGAATGCGATCTTGGGAATCGTCGGATATTTTGATTTCATCGGTGATTACTATTTGATGGCGCGGAGACGGCGAAACGGGTGCGCATACTGGCTTATCGCAGCATACTGGCTTAACAACAGTCTGAAGAGTGTGCTTCGAAAGCACACTTTAGCTGGCTTGCGAACCAACCCGTCCTGCAGCGGATTGGGCGCGGATGGGTTGTCGGCTGGCGGGGCGATTGACTGGGAGACGCGACGTCCCGCCGCGTTAGCAGAGGACGTTACCCTCCGTAGCTAACGCGGCAAGATGCCGCGTCCCCCAGTCAGTCGTGAAGCCGCTGTCGAATTGGGTCCCACCACTTTTACCCCACCACCAGGGACAGTCCCTCGTGCACCCTGTTGCACGCGGCAGGAATGCCGCGTCTCCTCTGTTCGCAAGCGTGGAGAGTCGATTACTCCAAGCATTTGCAGCGGCGGGCACGTCGGATTGGAGCGGATGTGTCGGCGGCTGGGAAGGTGATTGTCTGATTGGCTTACTGTGGCATTTTATTGTGGCAATCAGCGCAGACGGATGGCTGATTTGCTATAATACTTTCAATGAGCGAAAGCATGAGGAACTTTTGGAAATGGTCGTTGCTGGTTTTCCTGGCGGCGCGAAGTTCGGATGTGGTTCAGTCGGTAATAGGGTTGTGGCTTGTGCCAAGGTATGTTCCCGCAGCGGATGTCGGGGCGATTTTGCCGATGACGCAGACCGCGATCATGCTTTCTCTTCCGTTGACGATTTTAATGGTGCCGGTGTCGAGATGGTTGACGATCTATATAGTCAGGGGTGAGAATGGTAAGGTCAAGTCACTGCTTCGTGTTGCATTGTATGGTTCGCTTGTCGCGGCTCTGGTGATGTCTGTTCTTGCCGGATTGTTCCTGCCGGGACTCTTTCGGGTGGCACGGGTGTCTGAACGGGGATTTTTCGTCATTCTTCTGTTTGCCGGGGCGCTGTCGGCGGTTGCGCCTGTGTTTGATTCCGCATTACAGGGGCTGAGAAGGTTTGGCACTGTTGCGGTTGCGGGGTTCGTTGCCGCGCCGCTTCGGCTTCTTGTGACGCTGGCTCTGATGCCGCTTCGGGCGTTTACAGGTTACATGCTCGGTGTCGCTACCGCGTCAGTGTCGCAAATCGTCATTTCCTGGTGCGGGGTGCGGCGTGAACTTTCGGGAGATCTCCCGGCGCAGCCATTTTGGAGGGAAGATGGACGGGCGATGTTGCGATATGTCGCGCCGATTGCAGTAATGGCACTTGTCTGGAACTCCCTTGGTGCATTGCAGGCGATGCTCATTCGAAGGAACCTTCCTGATGTCGAAAACGCGGCGTATTTCATCATCACGAGGTTCGGGGATATCGGCGGGTGGGTCGGGCTGTCAATCGGGTTTGTGGCCTTTCCGACGGCCGCCTGTTTCCAGACGAAAGGGGAGGATGCGCTTCCGGTTCTGGTGAAATCACTGCTGGTGACGGTCTTGGTCGGAGGCGGCGTGGCCTTTGCGTATCTCTTCCTGGCGCGGCCGATGATGGCGTCCGTGGAATGCTGGCGGGACTACGCAGGTTATGCGTCCTATATTCCGCTCTGGACGATCCGTTCGGCGCTGGGGGCCGCAATCGGCGTGTTCTTCGCCTGTGAGAAGGCGATGGGTAATTTTCGCTTCCTGCTGTATTTCATCCCCTGGGTCATGGTGGAAAGTGCTGTTCTGTTCTTCCTGCCGACGCTCCTGTGGGTGATTGGATGGCTGGTGGTGTCCGAGGTGGTTCAGATGGCGATGATCATCGGAATGATCGTGAGAAGAAGGAAAATGTTGTGATGAATCGTGGTCAGAAGACGATTTTGGTCCTGCTGTCCTCCGGCGAGGATTATTCGATGCAAAAGTTTGCCGGTATCCAGCGCTATGCGAACAAGGTGGGTTGGCACATCCAGATGGTCGGTTATTCCGAGAAGGGCGGAGGGGCGTATCGGATTGAACGCTTGCCGCTCGGTTCGGGCGTCGCCGGATTGCTTGAGTTCTGGCGTCCTGCCGGGTGCATTGTCGACTGCGGACGATTTCCAGAGGCGCTCAATCCATCCGAGTTCGGCGACTGTCCGACGGTGTTCCTTGATCATCATCCGAGGGGGGCGCGGGGGAGGACGGGGTTTGTGTTCAGCGATGCCGAATCCGTCGCGGCATTGGCGGCGCGCGAATTGATATATTCCGGTTACGGGAATTATGCCTATTTTCCGTTTGTCGAAGACCTCGATTGGAGTCGGGAACGTGGCGCGGCATTTGCCAAGTATATTGGAATTAATCACAAGAGAATGTGCGAGGTGTCGTATCCAAAGGGAGTGGCACTTGATCACGGGTTGCATGAGGCGATCTCCACGAGATTGTCGAAACTGCCGAAGCCATGCGGCATCTTCGCCGCGAACGACCTGATTGCTGAGGCTGTTCTGGTGGCGTGCACCCGGCTTGGGATTTCTGTTCCCGATGAGGTGGCGGTGGTCGGTGTGGATAATGCGGCGTACATTTGCGAGAATTGCCAGCCGACGATTTCAAGCGTCAGCCGTGATTTCGACAATGCGGGGTGGATAGCGGCGGAGTTGCTGGATGACCTCATGGCGCATCCGCGCAAGCGGACGGCGACCGCCCGCTACAAGGCGTATGGCGTGTTGCGTCGCGCATCCTCACGTTTTGTCGCGGGAGGGGATCGCCGTGTGGCGAAGGCAATGGAATATATCCGCAAGCATGCCTGCGAGCGGATCGTTCCGATGGATGTCGTGCGGGAAATGGGGTGTAGCCGCCGTCTTGCGGATATGCTTTTCAAAAAGGTGACGGGGCATACTTTGCATGACGAAATCCATGCCGCGCGGTTGAATAGGGTCAAGGAACATCTGCGCAACCCCAAAGTTGATGTCACGGCCTTGCCGGATCTCTGTGGCTATGCCTCCCTTGTCGATCTCCGCCGGGTCTTTAAGCGCCTCACGGGCATGACCGTTCGTGAATATCAGAAGCGCGATTGATTTGCTCGGTCGGGCCGACATCCGCTGACAATCCGGACATCTTGCGCCGTTCTGCCGTTACGCCGGGTGTTCAATATCTGTTTTCAGATTATTGCCATATCTGTTTCTATTGCGGGCTCGGATTTGGTATAATACATCCATAATTCTAACAAGGAGAATGGTAAATGAAACATCTGTTGACGATTCTTGCGGCGGCAATTGCTGTCGTGGTGATGCAGGTCGCGTGCGCGGCCGATGTTTCGTGGACAGGAAAAGGAGGCGTCGTTGACTGGAATGCCACGACCTGGTCGACGGGGACGCCGCCCGCTGCGACGGATACGGTGATGTTCACCGGGACGCAGGACTATGCCGATTTTACGGTCACGCCCCCTGCGGACTTCGCGGGGACGATTCTGGTTCTCAACAGGACAGGACAGGACAGGATTTCAGCGCCCAATTCAGGACGCATCTCAAAATCGTCAACGCAAACAACGCGAAGTTCACGGTTGGCGGAACGGGGATCGTCGAGGCGTTCGAAGGAATCGAGAGCATGTTTGCCGAGGATTTCTCAGGAGATGTTGAGATTCCCGTCGGCGGCACATTCTCTCCGACTGCCGCGTTCCCGTCCACTGCTGCGGCAATCCTCGGTAGGGGTACATTCGTTCCGTTGACGGCAGCCCAGCTGGAGAAGGCGAATCTCTTCAATGGAACGCTTGACCTGCGAAAGATTGATGCGGTGACGATTGGAAAGTCACAGGCGGTGCTGATGGGACGCGATGTCATTCTCGGCTCTGGCGTGAGCGTCGACGAGGCGAAGCTCCGTGCAACGGTGAGAAAACTCGATGTCGGCAAGGCGTCCGCCTGGACGCTGAACAGCTCGGTCGCCGCAACGAATCCCGAGTGTGTTCCGACGGTGGACGCGGCGGGGACGCTGACGCTGCCGCACGTGGCGGGTGTTGCGAACAGCACCTCCGCGTTTTTGAACCGTCGCTTTCGTGCAGATGAGTCGTTTGTGCTGAAGTTCAAGGTCGCGTTGACGAGGGGAACCTACCAGTGCGGATTTGGCTGCGTGATGCGCAGCGGAGAACTGACGGATGTGGGGAGATCGGATTGCGAAGCGGTTACGAGTGGCGCGTTCCCCGTCGGCTGCAACGGGCTGGCCATATTGAACTGCCACTTCTGGGTGGATATCGACTATTTTGAAAAGTTTGCTGGTGCGGGCCGTCTTGCGACTTGGGGGGATGATTGGCGGAGACATCAACCGTATGCGGCGACGGGGATCGACATCGTTGACGGACGTCCGATTGACGTGACGGTCGTCTATGATAAGCTGACGCTTTCCACGACCCTGTCCAAGGACGGATCGTCTCGCACCTACCGTGTGGACGTCTCGAATGCGTTCAAGGATGCGCGCGGGGCGATGCTCGGTTTTGTGTCTCACGAGTCGCCGCCGGCCGAGGAGAAGGCGTTCTCCGCGACAATCACCGATCTCCAGTTCTGGTTGTCATCCGAGGAGAACGGGCAGTGGAAGGCGGACTCTAATTTTGCCTTTGGCGCGGACAATTACTACCTCTACCTTGATTACAAGGAATCGGCGGATGGTGATGTCAAGTCGTTCCGCGGTGCGGATGCCCTTGATGCGCAGGGGCGCCTTCGCATTTGCGAGGGGATGTACTGGTTCGGCGCGGCAATCTCCAAGAATGTCGTCCCCAACAACAAGAGTTTCCGCATCGACTGGTCCGTCGACGTCGGATCAACAGCGGGCGGCGGCGAGCATACGGACATCGGGCTCGGGATTCATGCTGACGAGGCGAACATCAAGGCGTGTTATGGCGATTACGATGTTGCGGACGGTAGCGGATACGGAACGTCCGCTCGCAGCTATCTGACGACGGGCGATCCGATCAAGTTCTGCCATTCCTGGTATCAGAATCTTGTTGGCATGTCGTGTACGTGGGATAAATGTACGATTACGGGTCAATTTACCGGCACGTATGAGAATACAAGTGTGTTCAAAACGGCGAACAGCACGAATGTCGGAAAGATGTATTTCGATGGCGTGAGCACATATGAAACGAAGGAGTCCAATAGTTCTGAAGGTCTTGTTCATACCTTCACGCTGACGACTACGCCGAGTGGGACGCGGCATCTTGCCGTGGTTGGAGACGGCAGTACGGTCTGGACCTGCTATACCCAGAACTGGCTGAAGGACATTTCGCTCTCCTACTGGGATGACGACTACGAGCCGGAGGCGTTTGTGCGGCTCGCGGCGGTGCCGGGGACCGCGACGATGGTCGGTGCGGGCAAGTACGCGCCGATCGAGAGCGTTTCACTGGCGGATGCGACCTCGCGGATCAAGTTCACGGGCACGGTTGCTTTTGGCAAGGTGCTTGAGATCGTCGTGCCGGATGAATTTCTGAAGGCCGTGCGCACAAAGGTAACGCTTCTTGACTGGTCTGCGGCGACAATAGCCAGAGATCTGCCGACGACGGTGAAATTGGTTGATGGCACGGGCGCGGTGGTTGATCTGTGCGGCAGGAAAGCGACTGTGACGGCGAATGGGGTCGAGCTTTCTGCCCCTCCTGGGCTTTTCATCGTTTTAAAGTGATATTGAAAACGCCAAGATGAGACTCGGATGTCTAAAGTTAGTGCTCGCGGCAGTCTTTGCCGAGAGCGCTTGTCTGGCGGACGACGCAGTGACAGTCCGTGAGGAGGTCATGCCGTTCCGCGAGGGGAAAGACGGGTGGGGTGGCGCATGGGGCGCATCCTTCGCCTATACGAACGGCGAGGCGCGGCTTTCGTTTGAAAAGACGGGTGGACAGCTTGTTCCGCAGCGAGGATTTCCGGGGCCGCGGCGGATGAAGGGTGCCGTCCGCTACGTTCTCAGGACAGACGGAGGACTCTCGGGCGAGGCCACGATGTGTCTGCGCCGTGAAGCCAAGGATCACGGTACAAACGTCTTTGTGAGGGCGAAGGCGGGACTTGCGAAGGAGGCGGATTTCACATTCTGCCTTGATTCCCATGAGGCGTATTATCTGAATGACATCTCGTTTCGTCTGAAGGTGCCGGGGCAGAGTGCGCGATTGTACGGCATTGATGCCGTGACTCGTGAGACGGCTGCAGAGGCGTTACGCGTCGATGTCGAGACGGGGAACCCGCTGCACATTGTCCGCGACGGCAAGGATGAGAAGGCGGTTCTGGTTCTGCGGAATGCCTCCGACAGTCCCTTCGAAGGCGAAGTCCATCTGAAGGTCGAGGATTATTTCGGCAACCGCCGCGAAGGGGGTTTTCCGGTGAAATTGGCGTCGGGCGGCGAGTTGCGCCGTCCGATGAAGGAGGCCTTGTCGAAGGGCGTCCGTTACGTTACCGTCGTCGCGGCGTGCGGTGGACAGGTAGCGACGAACAGGACGACGTGGGCGTACATTGACACGCACGAAGTCACGCCGTTACAGCCGCGGGGTGAGTTTCGCCTTGGGTTCAACTTTCACGGTCTGCGCATGTCGTCCGGTGACTCGGCGCAAGGCATTGACGCGCTCGTCGCCTTGGGAGCGAAGATGGTTCGGGGCGATGCGCTGCAGTTCGCCGGAGTGCGTCCCTCGACTGAGACCTGGAACTGGAAGTCGAGCGATGATTATCTTGCGGCCCTGACGGAACATGGTCTGGCGCTTGATGCCATTGTCTGGTGGCCGGCAGGCTGGGCGCAGATGAAGGGTGCAGATGGGGAGAAGCTTTTCGCGCTTCGTACGGATGCCCTGCGGGAATACGGTGTCGAACTTGCGAAGCGCTATGGTGATCGTGTCGCCTATTACGAGGTCGGCAACGAATGGGACATGTCGAATCCGAAGACGTTTCCGCTCGATGTCGCGGTCGGGCAGGTTCGCGCGTTTGCGGAGGGCGTGAAGTCCGTCTGCCCGTCGGCGAAGGTTATCCCGTGCGGATTCGCCGCGGAAAGTTCCGTGCGTCATCCGTCAAACGTCATTCGTCCGATGTTCCACGAGAATCTCGTGCGAGACCTTCAGGATGTGGTCGATGCACACGCCGTCCATCTCCATGCTCCGGCAAAGGAGTATTCGCTCAAGGTTCGCAGTTTCCTCGAATGGCGGGAGCGAATGGGCATCCGGATTCCGTGGTACGCGAACGAAACGGCGCTTTCGTCGGCTGGCATGCGTCCGACGGACCGTGCGATGGGCGTGGCGATGTGGCAGAAGATTCTCTTTTCGATGAGCCGGGGATCCGTCGACTACATCTGGTACAACCTGCGGGCGACGGGATGGGATCCTGCCGATTCGGAACAGGGCTACGGTGTCTTTTCCGCTGACTGGCATCCGCGAACGGGAGCCGCCGCGTTTTCGGCATTGGCCTCGATCTTCCGTCATCAAGCGGCGGACGGTGTCCTTTTTGACGGACCGAGCCGCCAGGTGCTCCGCTTCAGGAACGCGCAGGGCGGCAGGGGCTTTGTCATTGCCGGATGGGATGATTATGCGGAGAAGCCGATGCGTATCCGCGTCAAGACGGATGCGACAGCTGCCTTTCAGGTCGATACGATGGGCAATCGGTGTTCCGTGCCAATTGCGGATGGTGTCGCTCTCTGGGAGATTTCGGCGAATCCGTCGGCACTGCGGCTTGAGGACGCGAGCTTTGCAAAGGTGGTTGAATCGGATGCTGCGGAAGTGGCGAAACGCCCGATCAAGATAGTCGTTCCGGGGTCGACGATGAAAGGCACTGAAGCGGCCGACATTCTGCTGAAGGAATACGAGCAGGTATACGAGGTTTTCAAGGCCATGCCCGAACATGCTGACCGCACTTGGAGGTGGTGGGGCGATCTGTGGGTGTGGGTCAATACGGCGTATGCGGACGGCAAGTTGAGATTCAAGATTACTTGCTGGGACGATGTTCACTGTCCCGTGCCGAATGATCCGCTGACTGGCGATTGCGTGGTTTTGCGACTTGGAGGTTGGAAGCTTGCGCTAATCGCGACGGACAAGCCCTTCGTCAAGGTTCTTGAAGGACCAAAAGGAAAGGCCGAACTCTCGGTGGGTTCCTGGAATCTGGCGCGGCAGATTGGTTATCACAAGGTCTATGACTTTGAAGTTGACTTGAAGTCGCTTGGCCTTGGCTGTGAGATCCCTTTCAACATTCGCGTCTACGACAACGACGGCTTGGGCTTTGACGGTTGGATGGAGTATTCCCCTATGGATGAAACGCCACAAGCCATCATTCGATTCAAGTCACAAATGGAGGACTGAAGACAATGCTCAATCATGTTGAAGGATTGTTTTTGCTTCCGTTAGATTTGTTTGTGGCGGATAACATTCGAGGGTGATTTCGAAGAACTGATACATCGGAAATGACTAAGATGATTGTGACTATGAAGTGTGTGTTGCTGTTCTTGGTTCTAGCGATTGGCTTGGTGGTTTCGGCTGGGCCGTGTGACGGCGACCTTTTGCCGGATGACAAGGGCGTTCACATCAACGCGCATGGCGGCGGAGTGATGTGGCATGAGGGTCGATACTATTGGTACGGAGAGCATAAGATTGCTGGTGACGCGGGAAATGCCGCACATGGAATAGCCGTGCATTGCTATTCGAGTGTAGACCTGTCCAATTGGAAGGACGAGGGCGCGGTCCTGACGACAAGCTCGTCGGATTGGCATGACCTTGAGGATGGCTGCATCGTCGAGCGCCCAAAGGTCGTCTTTTGCCCGAAGACGAAACAGTTTGTTCTGTATTTTCATCTTGAATTGAAGACACGGCCTCAGACTTATGACACGGCAATGGTCGGTATTGCGGTCAATGATCGTCCTGTCGGGCTCTTCACCTACATTGGATGCCGGCGTCCAAATGCGGGTGTCTGGCCGCAAGGCGTGGATTCGGCTTTGATGACGGTTCAGGTCATGTCTGACGCATGTGGTGTTTCCGATTGCCGGTGCGGTGGTGAGAATGACCGGATCAGGAGATGTAAGTACCCGTTTGCTGCAACATTCTGGAGGGGACAGACCTCTCGCGACCAAACGCTCTTTGTCAATGATGACGGCAAGGCGTATCATATCTATACATCCGAACACAATTCGACCTTGCACATCTCCGAATTGTCTGATGACTTCATAAACGAGACAGGCCGCTACTGGCGTCTCGCCGTGAAGGACTGGACGGAGGCGCCGGCGATCTGCAAGCATAATGGATGGTATTACATCCTTGGCTCGGGTTGCACGGGGGCTACAGGGTCAGACTTGATTGCCACAGTAAATTACCACAGTAGCGGGAGTTTATGATATACTGTTCGGCATGAGACGTTGCATGATAAATCTTCCCAATCGGTGCCAGCGCCTGATCAGCCGGGTGGCCCATTGCGCGTTTGAATGGGGCAAGCGGCGAATCGAAAGGGTTGCGCCGCTATGACAAGGAAAACCTACTGTGGCAATTTACTGTGGCAATCAGGTCTGACCCTGTTGGCTCGGACAGGCTCGACTTTGTCTGGGCCAGAGTGCGGTGAGATTCAGACGATGATTTTTGCGTCGCAGTCTTGATTTCGCGGCGAAAATTCGGTATCCTATTACGCGAAACGACTGTAAAGGAAAAGGAGTCAATCATGGTTTTCGGATTTCTTCAGAACATCGGCCCGTGGCAGCTGCTCATCGTCGTCGCGGTTATAGCGCTGCTCTTCGGAGGTAGCAAGATCCCCGAGCTCGCGCGTTCGCTCGGCAAGGCGAAGGGCGAATTCAAGAAGGGTCTCGCGGAAGGCGAGAAGGAAGAGGCCGAGGCGGAGGGAAAACCCGCCAAGGAGCTTGAGAAGGCGTAAGTGGTCAGCGAGCTGATACGCGAGCGACTCAAGGAAGTCCCAAGTCGCCCCGGCTGTTATCTCATGCGAGATCGCCGGGGCGTCATCATCTACGTCGGCAAGGCGAAGGACCTGAGGCGGCGCGTCTCGTCCTACTTCCGCCCTCGCGCGAACCACGCGCCGAAGGTGCGCTCCATGGTCGACACCGTCTTCGACTTCGAGTGGATGACGGTGAAGAACGACGCGGAGGCGCTGCTAACCGAAGCCGAGCTCATAAAGCGCCACAAGCCGCACTTCAACATACTGATGCGCGACGACAAGCGGTATCTCGCGCTCCGCGGCGATTCCGCCGCGGAATGGCCGCGCTTCTCGTGCGTACGCACGGTGAAGGAGGACGGCGCGAAGTATTTTGGTCCCTTCCCGTCGAGTCCAGTCGTCCGGACGGCGAAGGACTTTGTCGAGAAGCGGTATGGCATTCGCGAGTGCAAGGCGGAATGTCCCTGCGAGGAAGATCACAGGCACTGCCTCGCAGACGTTATACGCACTTGCTCCGCGCCGTGTCTCGGCAGGATATCGAACGCCGAGTACCGTGCGCGTTTCGAGGAGGCGTGTGAGTTCCTTTCTGGGCACCGTCCAAGCGTCCTCTCGGAAGTCGAATCCGAGATGCGCGAAGCGGCGGAGAAGGGGAAGTATGAAACGGCCGCGCGGCTCAGGGACACGCTCTTCGCCCTCAAGGAGATGACGAAGGCGCATTTCGTGAGAACTCCGCCCGAGATGCGGCGGCGCAACGTCGAGCAGGGGCTAAAGGAACTTGCCGAGGCGATAGGGCTCAAGGCGCCGCCTCGCTTCATAGAGTGCTGCGACATCTCAAACCTCTTCGGAACCCATTCCGTCGCTTCGCTCGTGGTGGCGCGAGACGGGATGCCCGACAAGCGGCTCTACCGCCATTTCCGCATAAAGACGATCGAGGGCGCAGACGATCCGCGCTCGATGGCCGAGGTCGTTCGCAGGCGCTTCACGCACGACGCCGCGCCAGGCGCGAAGTCGCTCGGGCTTCAGAAGCCGGACCTTTTTATCTGCGACGGAGGAATCACCCAGCTTCGCGCGACGCGTGCCGCGCTCGCGGAGCTTGGCATAGACGACGTGCCGACGGTGGGGCTTGCCGAGCGCCAGGAGGAGATTGTCTTCGACGATGGGCGGGAGAACCTTCTTCTGCCGCGCGATTCCGAGGCGCTCTTCGTCTGCACTCGGCTTCGCGACGAGGCGCATCGCTTTGCAATCACCTACCATCGTCATCTTCGCGACAAGGATCTTCGCGACCGTCTGAAGAAGCCGTAAAATTCGCTATTGACTTCCGGCGGTGCCGTTTGGTATACTACGCGCCGTTTTGGGCTATTAGCTCAGTTGGTTAGAGCGCTTCCTTGACATGGAAGAGGTCAGTGGTTCGAATCCACTATAGCCCACCACCCCAAGAAGACTCTGAGGTTCGCTGTTTTGTGCGGACTTCTCGCTTTTTTATGGTTTGTTCTGCCTATTGTCGCCTCAAGCCCGAAGTCTAGCCCATTTCTTCGTGCTCGCTAGTGCAAGGTCGTGTTCCTTGGCGACGGTACGGACAAAAGTACGGACAATCTTCTGCTCCCCTAGACCGAAGAACCTTTCGGCACCCCGTGTTTCAAGTGACTATATTATATCAAGATCGTTAGAGTGGGCCAATAGGCTTCATGCGCGCGCGCAGGTACATGCGAGCGTGCACGTAGGTAGTTGTGCGGTATCGGCTATTGATTCATGTCCGCTCTGATTAAGTATAGATGCCTATTGCACCCGGAGGAGTCCGCTTGTAGGGGCATCGTACTTGTTGTGCCATTCCAAATACAAACGGCAGTCGGGGTGAGTCCAGAAACTGGGACCAGGTGAATTCCCGCGAAGGTAATTCGCATAGCCTTTCATTGCACTGTAGAGCCTGCAAATCATTCCGCATCCTGTGCTTTTGGCAAGCTCATCAGTGGTTTTCTTTCGTCCATATTCTTTATACCAAGGATTATGCAATCCTGTGCCCATGATACTGGCTTTGCGATTCAATCTCCATTTGGTAGTCTCCCTGTCAACTGCAGATATGAGTTTGCTTTTCAAGTAGGCTATAACATCCACCTTTCTCTCAAACTGCAACACATAGGCAATGTCGATAGACCCAAGCCAGGAAACAAGGGAATCTCGGTATTCCACTGCATCCCTGTCATTCCACCTTGTGCGGTCTTCGGCAATCCACCAGGAGAAGCAAAACCACTCCCTGCCGCCTCGCCGTGCGAACTCGTATTGTTGCTTTGTGTCTGTGTCTTTTGACAATGCCTCCTTTATCGGCATCATCTTTGCATAGAAACAATTGCCGATTTGAATCTTTCGGCCCGTCAGACTTTTTGACTCGGTTGGAACCTTTGAGGTAAACTCGCTCCATCGCCTGCGGGCATTAGATAGCCAATCTGCCCGCTTTGCGAGTTGCATGGGTGTCGTTTCCCTGTTTGCGGCTGCAATGAGCTTCGCTTTCAAATAGGCGACTACATCTATGTCCGTCTCGAATTGTAGAACATAGGTAATATCCGTAGAAGAGAGCCGATTGGCAATGCGGTCGCGACACTCCGCCGCTTCGCGGTCTTGCCACCGCTCCCGGTTGTTTGCAAGCCATGCTGAAAAGCAAAGCCATCTCTTGCCGCGATTTGTAGCATTCGAATATCGGTCTTTTGTCTCGGTGTCTTTTGATAGAACCTTGGATATAGCTTGTATCTCTTTTGCAAACCGATTTGTTCTTGTCATTGGGCACTTCCTTTCTTTTCTTCTTCCCACATCTCATGGACGGTCTTGATGAACCGTTTACGGGATGATTCGTCCCAATAGTGTAAGTCCCAGAACGGGCCACGAAAGAAGAAGTTGTTGCTTTCGTATCCTTTCTCTGGCAAGTCCATAGAGAGAGCTTTGAGGCCGCTTCGCCGCATCTCTGCTAAGGTCATATCGTGGCATTTCTCTTCTGTGAACCACATGCGGCCATCGCCGTAGCCCATCTTGGCAAGGGCAAGCTCTTCGGCTATCTTCCGCATCTTCACCTTGTTGAACGAATCCTTGTTTTTGGGGCGGTGCCGCCCCCGCCACCAAAACATGTTCGTTCCCTTAGGTTGTTCTTGCATGTGTGCCCGTATGTCGTCAAGGTCGGCTTTGAGGTGTTCTGTCTCGGCATGAGCAATGATGTAGTACCATGAGGTATCGTCGAGTGTGCGGTAGAGGTCGTAGACAGGCTTTTCGCCGTAGCCTGGCCCGCGGCGGTAGAACCTCTTTGCCCCCTCCGGGGCATTGTCGTATATGGCTCGTCCATGCTCAGTTCGGCGGAACTCCGTTTCGCGGGCCTTGGGGACATCGCCCATTCCGTAAAGCCAAGGTGTCCCCTTGGGCATGAACTGGAAGTATGCCCGCTGCTGGCCATTGCCGCATATGGCCGCACCGCATCCGCTGTGTGAAACGAAATAATCCAAAGCCTCGTCGTCCGCAGTGCGGAGGATGCTACTAGATGAGACTCTGCCACGATCGACAATTAGTCCTTTGAAGGTGTCGTTCATCCGCCATAGCCGGATACACTCGTTTAGGGCATCCGTGCCTTTCAGGTTCATCATGATCTTGTCCATTGGTTTGCCTATCTTTCGTTATGCTCATTGTCTATGAACGATTCAAGCCATTGTCATTTTTGCATCTCTTTCCAGTTGAGATAGTCGTCCAACATTTCTGTTAGCATCTGGACGACTTTGCTGATTTTAGTGCAGTCTATGATATGCCGCAGGTCGGATTCAGTTAGCAGGGGAAATATTGTGCTGTGCAGAATTCGCCTTCCTTCTTCGTCGTCGGCCTTGGGGAATGCACGAGCGATGTTAAGCGAGTACCTGTCTGTGCCAGGATGTAGTGGATTAACAAAAATCTCGTGCCATTTGGGGTCGCTGAGAAATTTACCGACTCTCTTTATTTGTTCCCTGCAAAATTCTTTATGGCGGGCCGCAATGCGAAGCCTCAATGCCTCGTTGCTGATTTGACTCTCTTGCATAGTCTTGTTCATGTAAGTGATCTCCTTGTTTTAGAGTGCCATGTCGAGGAATTTCTCGATGAGGACATCGACCTTCTGCCAGTCCTTGACGGCTTCTAACCATTTCCTCGGGATGGCGAAGTGGCCGTAGTAGCTTCCAGCAATCTGGCCGCACACTGCCCCGATGGTGTCGGCGTCCCCGGCGAGATTCACGGCGGCAACGAGAGCATCGCGGAAGTTGTTCGTGGTGTTGAAGGCCCATAAGGCTGCCTCAGGGGTGGATACCGCCCATCCAGTGTTGTTTGCCTGTTCGCGGGTCTTATAAGACGAGATTTCCGAAGTCCGCTTGCCCGCCATGTGTTCGTCGAAAATCTTCGCGAGCTTGTCAACAGTTTCCCGAACTCTATTCGAGCAATGGGTGAGGTCACTAATCTCATGCATAACCTTCGTCGGGTCTTTCTCCTTTCTTGCCACGAACCATGACGGGGCAAACCGCATGATCGAGCCATTGCCCTGTGTCTCCTCGTTCCCGTTGACAAACGACCTCCTGAATGCAATATTTTGACATGCATTCCATGTCGCCGACCCGACATCGAAAGACTTGCCATCTACCGAGGAAAAATAGCCGTCCATGAACCACTTAGCGAATGTTCTGCCGATGTCCTTCAAATCATAGCCGTCCTTGCGAATATATGAATCCATGATGCACATCGCCATCGAACCATCGCCTGTCCAGTAGCCAGCGGGAAGGTTGAACACTGGGCACTTCACCATCTCCGTTATCCACGGATGGGACTCCTTGCCGCTGAATTGTATGGGGCTTCCGAGACAGTCACCCACAACGAGCCCCCACAAGGCTCCCTTGGCACGGTCGCAGGAATCCATTCCCGCATTTTGTTTCTTCCCGTTTGCAAGCTTCGCATAGCGAGCTTCGAACTGTTCTCTCGTTGTCATCGTTTCTTCCTTTCATTTTAGTCAAGGTTCACCAGGAATGGGGACTGTCCCCCATAAACGACTAGCCGCCCATCTTGGGATCAAGACGAGCGGCCTCTTGGAACATGTTTTCCCTTTCGGGCACATCGCCTCTCGGCTACCACCGTGGTGTTCCACTCGGTTGGTGCGATTTGCCTTGCGGCTCATCGACTCCTGATGTCTTGACGGCTGGTATTGTATCAAATCTTTGTGTTGGTTTGCAAGGGGGTAGAATTGAATGTCGAAATTTATGGGCGTCCTTGACGTTGGCGATCTGCTTTTGATAGAATACGCAATGTCAAAAAGGTGACAAAAGTGTCTATGTATTGCCATGAAGTCATTTGATGCCATATATGAGATTGCATCGGGAAATTTTGGGCTTGTGACTGCCAAACAGTCGCAGGCGGTTGGCGTTTCCAATCGTGAACTCACCAGATGGGTAAAATCGGGCCGATTGGAACGTGCCGGGCGCGGCGTTTATCGCATCTCGAATTTCCCTGCTTCTCAATTCGACCAGTTTGCCGCCGCAGTCGAAGCGGTCGGAGAGGATGCCTATCTCTACGGGGAGTCGGTTATTGGGATGCTTGGGCTTGCAGCGACAAATCCGACTTGGATTCATGTCGCAACCGCTCGTCGGGTTCGCAAGCAACTCTCCAACGGTATAAGAATACACAAGGCGCCAGCGGGCTATCAGCCATCCTACTATGAGGGGGTTCGTGCACAAAGCGTGGCAGACGCAATCGTGTCGTGCCGTGGCGCGGTCGTGAATGATCGTCTTCGCGGGGCGTTGGTCAGCGGTGTCGAGCGTGGATATATTGGAAGTGATGAAGCGAGGCTTGTCAGGAAGGAGCTTGGAAAGTGAGAATCCCGCAGAATGTCAATTTCCTCGAACGCGGAATACGTGCGCTTGTTGACAGCAACGACAAGGCATACAGGCTTCGTGTCATGATGGCAAACGTCGTTGTCGGCCAGTTTTTGCGAGATGGTGTTTTGCGCGGCGGAACTTCAATGAAGCTTCGGTATGGGGCGAACACTACTAGATTTACGATGGATTTTGATGTCGCTCGAAAGACTGCACTTGAGGCCTTTATGTCGAATTTCGCCGAAAGGCTAAAAGCGGGCTGGGGCGAATTTGATGGATTTGTCGTAAAGGCCGGCGAGAAGCATCCAAGGGGAGTTCCTGCTGAATATGTGATGCACCCGTATGATGTAAAGCTGCAATATCGGCATCACCCATGGTGTACGGTCAGGTTCGAGGTGTCTTATGATGAAATAGGAGATGCGGACGAGTTTGAACTGGTTTCAATTCCGACGGAAATCTCCGATGCCTTTCTTGCGCTTGGTTTCCCAACTCCAGACCCCATTCCAGTGATGCCTATCCCGTTTCAGATTGCGCAGAAGTTGCATGGCTTGACCGAACCTAGCGGTCATCGAGTTCAAGACCTTGTCGATCTTCAACTCATGGTTGCCAATGAGCCGATTGATTTCCAGCGCATCAGACAGGTATGTGTGCGTCTTTTCGCAAATCGGAAAATGCAATCCTGGCCGCCGATGATAGCAAAAGGAGACGACTGGGAGTCTCTTTACGACGCAGCCAAGGCGGGCATTTCGGGAATCAGGCCTCTTGACGAGGCCGTTGATTGGGCGACCGACCTCATTTCTATGATAGATACTCAGTGCAGCAAATAAGGAGGAACAAGCAAAATGAAAGCAGAAGCGCAATCGTTTGCTCAGATTGTTGAAAACGACAAGTATTTGGTCATACCGTTTTTTCAACGGGGCTAGGGAGCAGGCTATATTTGACACAATCAATTCTGCTGGCGTTCGGTTCACAGCAGCCGACACAATCAAAAATTTGCTTTTTCAGCGGGTGATTGACCTTGCGGGTGAAGATGGTCATGCTGAGATTGAAAAAATGTATGATGATTACTGGGATGCTATATTCAACGGCGAAGCACAAGATTACTGGTATCAAATTCATAGTCAGGGGCGAATCAACCGCATAACGCTGGAGATGCTGTTGCATTGTGTTGCTGTTGTTGAAGGGTTTTATGATCCAAATAGACATTCGGCGAGTGACCTTTCGGATTGCTACAAGCAATTTATCTGCGACAAGCCGTTGTCCGATTTAAAAGCATTTATTCACAGGATTGCCAAGTATGCAAAATGCTATAGGGAATCCTTCAGGGATGAGGATGCTGGTCATTTATATGGTTTTTCAGATGTGCGTGATAGAACGTTAAACATCCTTCGCGCCTGTGATACAAGCACGTTTGATCCACTCGTTCTCAAACTGGTTTATGACAATTCGCAATTAGACAACGGGTTTGAGTCTGAAGGTCTTATGCAATCTCTTGATAGAATTGCAAAGTATGTTCTCTTGCATGTAGTATGCGAAGAATCGACCAAGAATTTCAACAAGGAATGCGCTATGGTCATTAGCGGCGCCAAGAGCATAGACGAATATCTTTCAGAGAAAATGGCGGAGGGCAAGATCAACAATGAAAATGTCAGAGTTGGACTTCGGCGTATCAAGCATAATAGAATTGCAAGATGCATTTTGTTCTGGCTGGAGCTTAGGCGGAGAGCTTGCAATCCGGTGGATATCAAGAAGTTGCCAGATACAATGTCATTGGAGCATCTCATGCCGCAGAAATGGCAAGAGTTTTGGCCGGTGTCATTGTTGCCGGTTGTAGATGCTGAAACTGGAGCACAACTCGACCGGTCTGACGTTGCAGAGTTGCGCACCAAGGCGGTGTATGAGATTGGCAACATGGCACTTGTTAATCAGAAGCTTAATACATCAATACGTAATCATACGATGCGCGAAAAAGTGCTAGGCAATGGTAACAATAAGCCTGGCATTGGGGCGTTGTCGGATATGCTATATACGAAGGATGTTGTAACGCTCGTCAACGAAAACAACTATCTTTGGAACGAAAAGACCATTCGCGACAGGACAAACGAACTAACGGAAGAGTTCCTTTCGGTTTGGGGAGTTGGTGACATGCCACAAACTGTGTCATCACAAGGCTCTCAAACGCCATAGGCTCAATCAATCGAGATGGCAATGTCGCAAGAGAGCGAAATTGTTAATGCAGAGCCGCACGAATCACAGCCCATCACAGAATCGGCGCAAGTTCAAGAAGGCGATGCCGAACTTAAGATAGGGAAGATTTCAAGGAGTGTATGGCCAGTTCTCTTTGCAGAGAACAGATTATCCGACTCCGATATTGCATTTCTCATATCCGAAGACGCAAGTTCCCAATTCAGGACTAGTCATTACCAAGTGATTAAAGAGACGACAGGCAATGCAAATGATGCATTTGATGCAAATGGGAATAGACGTTTCTATTCCAATTCTTGTTGTATTGCGGAATGTTGTGTAACGCTATTTTGATTTACCAGTAGGCATTCCTTGTTACAAAAGTACAAGGAGCCAATATGGACTTTCAAACAAGAATGGAGAAGCTACTAAAGGCATCTCCAGAAATATTAGAAAAGATAGACACGATTCTTGAAGGCAAGGATATGTCCCGCGAATCGACGAAGCGCACACGATTGATGACCATTGGCGAGGCGAGGGGATTTTTGGGATGGAGTTATGCCAAGGTCAGACGAGCCATAGCCGATGGGCTGCTTGATGTTGTTGAGGCGACAGGGCGGCGCTTGGTGAAAGAGGGGTCGCTTTACGAGTTGACGAACGGTCTACGTCAGCCATCGGATGAAGTCCTCGCTCGTCGCGCAGAACGGAATGCCGCCCGCCGTGAAGAGTATCGCCGTCGCAAGGGCTTGCTCACGGGGGCGGCAGGGCGGCAGGGCGCCGCCTAAGGTCAGGCAGGGACTATTCCAGAGGATTCCAATGTCTTTCACCTTGTGGTAGACTATTTTCTTGTCGGTTTTCGAGGCGATCAACTCCTCCATCAGCCGTTCGGAAGAGCCTTTTCGCTTCCGCTCGTTCTCAAAGGCTTCAAACTCGGCCAGAGCCTTTGCCTTGCTTTTTTCGTACAAGACACTCCCCTCGTCTTTTATGGAAAGACTTTCGGGCGGTACACCGGTAATCTTCACTGAAAGACGGACTTGGTGTAGCCTACCACCCTCCTGGTACTCGCCGTACCAGTAGTGGCGGTAGCCCCCGCGATAGGGTAGAATCCTTATTCCCATAACTTTGTATCCTTTCGTGTTGGTGACAACTTGGTTCACGAAAAGCCAAGAAGTAAAGGGTCAAAAAGTGCAAAAGTACGGACACTATGGCGAAAGGGCGGATTTCAGCCCCATTTTACGCGGTTAGAGCGCTTCCTTGACATGGAAGAGGTCAGTGGTTCGAATCCACTATAGCCCACCACCTTCCCCCTGTTGCCCGATTAGGGCGGTTTTTCGCCTTTGAACGCTTCTTGCCCTTGATTTTGCCGCCGTTTTTTGGTATACTCGCGCGCAATTCCCGAGAATAGGGAAATTTACAAGGAGAAACGTAAAATGGTCAGCTACAAGAAGCTTGGTCTCGTCAACACCAAGAAAATGTTCGCTAAGGCGGTCAAGGGCGGTTACGCCATTCCCGCGTTCAACTTCAACACGATGGAGCAGATGCAGGCCATCATCCAGGCCGCGGTCGAGACTAAGTCTCCCGTCATCATGCAGGTCTCCAAGGGCGCCCGCAAGTATGCGAACCCCACGATTCTCCGCTATATGGCCGAAGGCGCCGTTCAGTACGCCAAGGAACTCGGCTGCAAGAAGCCCCAGATCGTCCTCCACCTCGACCACGGCGACAGCTACGAGACTTGCAAGAGCTGCATTGACTCGGGCTTCTCGTCCGTCATGATCGACGGCAGCTCCCTTCCTTTCAAGGACAACATCAAGCTCACGAAGAAGGTCGTCAACTACGCGCACAAGCACGACGTGACGGTCGAGGCCGAGCTCGGCGTCCTCGCCGGCGTCGAAGACGAAGTCCAGGCCGAGGAGAGCCACTACACGAAGCCCGAGGAAGTGATCGAGTTCGCGACCAAGACCGGCTGCGACTCGCTCGCGATCTCCATCGGCACCTCGCACGGCGCCTACAAGTTCAAGCCCGAGCAGTGCACGCGCGACCCCAAGACGGGCAAGCTCATCCCGCCCCCGCTCGCGTTCGACGTCCTCAAGGCCGTCGAGAAGAAGCTCCCCGGCTTCCCGATCGTCCTCCACGGCTCGTCCAGCGTCCCGCAGGAGCACGTCGACACGATCAACAAGTTCGGCGGCAAGCTCCCCGACGCGGTCGGCATTCCCGAGGAGCAGCTGCGCAAGGCGGCGAAGAGCGCGGTGTGCAAGATCAACATCGACTCCGACTCGCGCCTCGCGATGACGGCGGCGATCCGCAAGCACTTCGCCGAGCATCCAGAGCACTTCGACCCGCGCCAGTACCTCACTCCTGCGCGCGACGCGATGAAGCAGCTCTACATCCACAAGATCGTCAAGGTGCTCGGCTCCAACAACAAGCTCTAAGAGCCGTCGCAACGAGGGGCGCGTGCACGTCACGCGCCCCTTAGTGTTCATTCATTTCCGCTCACTCCCGAAAGGAAGATTCAGCCGTGTCGAAGGGTATTCAGTCAGAGAAGAAGTCGGCGTACGCGCAGGCAGGTGTCAACATCGACGTCAAGATGAACGCCGTCGGTTCCATCAAGGAGATGGTCGCGTCCACGAAGACGCAGTCCGTCATCGGCAACATCGGCGCGTTCGGCGGTCTCCACAAGGTTCCGACGGGCAAGGACGAGATTCTCGTCGCGTCGACCGACGGCGTCGGCACGAAGCTGAAGGTCGCGGCGATGATGGGGAGGCACGACACCGTCGGCCAGGACATCGTGAACCACTGCGTGAACGACATCCTCGTGCAGGGTGCGCTTCCGCTCTTCTTCATGGACTACATCGGCACGGCCAAGGTCGACCCAGTCGTCTTCAAGTCTGTCGTGTCGGGCCTCTGCAAGGCATGCAAGGAGAACCACATGGCGCTTCTCGGCGGCGAGACCGCCGAAATGCCCGGCCTCTATCCCGCGGGCGAATACGATCTCGTCGGCACGATTGTCGGCCATGTGAAGAAGTCGCAGCTCATTACCGGCAAGTCGATCCGCGCAGGAGACATGATCATCGGCTTCCCGTCTGGCGGGCTTCAGACGAACGGCTTCTCGCTCGCTCGCCGCGTAATCTTCGACCTCTGCCAGTATTCGTGGCAGGACAAGCTGCCCGGCACGAACCAGACATTTGGCGACGCGCTGCTCGCCGTCCACAAGAGCTTCCTCAAGCCGGTCGCCAAGCTTCTCGAGCGCAAGGTGAAGATCACCGGCATGGCGCACATCACCGGCGGCGGTTTCCCCGACAACATCCCGCGCGTCCTCCCGAAGGCGGTGAACGCCGAGATCGACCGCGCGTCGTGGGAAGTCCCGACGATCTTCAAGTTCATCGAGAACCAGGGCAAGGTTGACCGCGACGAGATGTACCGCGTCTTCAACATGGGCATCGGCTTCGTCGTGATCATTCCGAAGAACCAGATGACAAAGGCGACGAACATCCTCAAGGCCCAGCACCAGCCGTATCACGTCATCGGCGTGATCCGCAAGGGCAAGGGAATCGTCACATACAAGAACTGACATTCGTCCAATAATAGACAGAGGGGGAACTGTCCATGGCGGTCGGCGGAAGGTTCGATCTCGAAGAAGCGCGGCGCGAGGCGCAGGAAGCCAAACGCGCCGCGCGAATTCGTTCCATAGTTTCCAACGTCGTTCTCGTCGTCGTCCTTCTTGCAGTCGCGATTGGCGCCAAGATCGGTTGGGACAAGTGGCAGGAGAAGCGCGAGGCCGACCGCGCGGCGGCAGAGGCCGCGCAGATCGCTGAGGAGAAGGCGAAAGCCGAGCAGAAGCGTGCGGCGGAGGAAAGGTCGAAGGCGCTTGCCGCGAAGCGCGAAGCCGAACGCAAGGCGCGTGAGGAGAAGCAGGAAGCCGAGCGCAGGGCGCGCGAGGAGAAGCGCGAGCGCGAAAAGCGCGAACGCGAAGAGGAGAGGCTCCGCGCAGAGGAACGCCGTCGCGCAGAGGCCGAGTTCCGCGCGGAGCAGCAGGAGCTCAAGAAGGTGGAAGACGCGAAGGTCGCCGCTCTCGACTTCCGTGTCGAGACATACGTGTGTTTCGAGTATGGTCTCGAGAATGCCGTTCGGCTTTCAGTAGACGAGGACAGGTGGGGAACGCTCGCCTCCTATTCGCAGAAGCGCCGCACGGCGGAATTCCTCGAGGCGCTCCGCGACAACACCGTCACCAACATCATCACCGACACGTGCTATCCTGATCTCGCGACGTTTGACCATCTCCTCGGCAACCTTGATGTCGAGCGCTTCACGCTCGTCGTGAACATCAACGAAGACGCGCTGGGCCGCAAGCTCGTGCTCGTCGCGGGAGACAAGGAGAAGGGGCTCGCCGCGCCGGAGGGTGCGCGTGCGCTCAAGGCCGGCGGCAGGGTCTCGGGATGGACGGTTCCCTTTGCGTATGGCGACAAGACGCCGTTCTTCATTCTCGAGCAGGCGACAGCCGACCGCTTTGCGCGCGAGTGGTCGCAACTTCGCCGCAAGTTGCGCATCGATGCGGCGAAGCTCGACAACAAGGAGCAGTTCGTCGCGGAGAAGCTTGCGAAGGAGCTTCCCGAGTTCGTTCGCACAGTGAGAATCGAAGTCACTTCGGTGCCTGTCGAGACAAGCAAGAAAGACGACACGAAGAAGCAAGACACGAAGAAGCGGTCGTTGATGAAGGGTTCTAGTTCCGACATACGGAAGATGAGCGGCCCGCAGCGCAGGTGACGCGGAAAATTTCGCGAAAAAATTTTTTAAATTTTTTTTCCGTTTTCACTTGCGCTCGCAAGAAAAAAAATGTATCATTCCAACAGAAGCCGCGGTAGTCGCGATCATCAGACCGCGCCGACGGTTTCTAAAAAATAAAAGGATCAAGACATGGCTACTACCAAGAAGGCGGTTAAGAAGGCTCCTGCTAAGAAGGCGGTTAAGAAGGCCCCTGCGAAGAAGGCGCCCGCGAAGAAGTGCTGCAAGTGCGCGAAGAAGGCTCCTGCGAAGAAGGCGCCCGCCAAGAAGGCCGTGAAGAAGGTTGCCAAGAAGGCTAAGAAGTAAGAGAGGCGGTTCTGAAGACCGCACCGGCGCTTGAGGTTCAAAATGCCTCAAGCGCCTTTTTTTTCCACACCGCGTTTTGGTATAATACGTGCAGATGAACAGCAAGAAAGAGTGGTATGTCAGGATGAGCGACGGCAACGTCTACGGACCGGCGGACGTGGCGGCGCTCGTGAGTTGGGCCGAAGACGGTCGCATTGACCCGTCGTCGTCCCTGTCGAAGGACAGGATCAAATGGACTCCCGCGCAGTTGATGGGCGAGCTCGAGATGAAGTGGCTCGTCGAGCTTGAGCCAGGGAAGCCTCTCGGTCCGTACAACAGGAAGTTCCTTGTCGCGTCGCTTGCGGACGGCTCGCTGCCCGCCGACGCAAAGGCCTATCGCCTTCATGAATTTCCAATCGAACAGGATCCGCCGCCGACGATCATCGAGAAGGAAGTGATCAGGGAAGTTCCCGTTGAAAAGATCGTAGAGGTCGAGAAGCGTGTCGAAGTTCCCGTCGAGAAGATCGTCGAGAAGATTGTCGAGGTGCCTGTAGAGAAGCGCGTCGAAGTCCCTGTCGAGAAGATTGTTGAAAAGGAAGTGGTCAAGGAAGTTCCTGTCGAGAAGATCGTAGAGAAAATCGTCGAGGTGCCTGTAGAGAAGATTGTAGAGAAGCGCGTCGAAGTTCCTGTCGAGAAGATTGTTGAAAAGGAAGTGATCAAGGAAGTCCCTGTCGAGGTAGAAAAGATCGTCGAAGTAGAAAAGATCGTAGAGGTAGAGAAGCGCGTCGAGGTTCCCGTCGAGAAGATAGTAGAGAAGATCGTAGAGGTCGAGAAGCCGCCGCGCACTACTGTCGTCGTGCCGGAGATTCTCGAGCCGGCGGGTAACGAGCCGCCGCGCCGCGCTGGCGGGAAAGGGATGTTCGGCGACGTGAGCAGGTCGGGGCTCGAAGCGCTTGAGCAGGCGGCGCGCCGCGAACTTGCCGCCGCCGGCAAGTCGAGGTTTAGTTTCTTCGGGAGGAAAAAAGCATGAGCCAGTGGTATCTAAGGACACAGGACGAGACCTTCGGGCCTGAAAGCGAGGAGAAGCTAGTCGAGTGGGCGCGTCTCGGCAGAATCCAGCCGGGCCAGGAGATATCGGAGGACAACGAGGTGTGGCGTCGCGTCGAAGACGTGCCGTTTCTCGACATGCGCTTCTCAATAGACATTGGCGACGGCAATCCGCGCGGACCATTCAACCGTGCAGCCGCAGAGGCGCTGATTGCGAGCGGACGTCTCCCGCCGACGGCGACGATGGTCGAGTCGCGCGAGCCATTCGATGCGCCCGCGCCGAGCGTCGAGTTCGAGTCGCAACCTGAACCCGAGCCGGAGCCGCAAGTTGAGCCCGAGCCACAACCTGAACCTGCGCCGCAGCCAGAGCCAGAGTCGCAAGTCGTCTCGTCGCAAGTCGAACCCGGGCCAAAGGTCATCGAGAAGATCGTCGAAGTGCCCGTTGAAAAGATTGTCGAGAAGATCGTCGAGGTTCCTGTCGAGAAGATAGTCGAAAAGGAAGTCATCAAGGAAGTTCCCGTAGAAGTCGAGAAGATCGTAGAGAAGGAAGTGATCAAGGAGGTTCCTGTAGAGAAGATCGTCGAAAAAGTCGTAGTCGACGAGACTCGCGTGAAGGAACTCGAGGAAATGCTTGCCGCTGCGACGCGCGTCGCGGGCGAGAACGAGAAGGCGACGAAAGACGAAAAGGCCGTGAGCGAGAAGCTTCGCGAACAGGTTCATTCGCTCGAAGACGAGCTTCGCCGCCTCCCGCAGACGGCGAGCGAAGTCGCAGACATACAGGCGGCCGTATATTCCATAATGACTTCCGAGGCCGAGGAGCTCGCCGCCATCATCGAAGCGGAGAAGAAAGCTGCAGACGAGTTCCGCCGTCGCCACGAGGAGCGCACAGACAAGTTGCTCGATCGCCGTCGCCTGCTGTTGAAGCGCGCCGGCTCGAATATCGAAGACATGACTCGCCGTGCGCTCGTGGAGCGCCCGGAGGATCCGCGCATGGCGCGGATGCGCAAGGAATACGACGCATTCCGCCAGCATTCTGAGAAGATGGCCCTTGAGTCAGAGCGCAAGATACGAGAGCTTTCCGACCAGCTAAGGACCAGCAGGGCCGAGACCGCGCGTGCCGCAGAGGGGATGCGCGACATCACCCAGTTGCGCGCGGAGATCGAGGATCTCAAGGCGCGATTGCAGCAGCGCGAGAAGGAGCTTCTCGAGTCGAAGCAGGCCAATGAGACGCTTCGTCAGCAGCAGGCCACGAACCAGCAGGCGCTAATGGCGCGTCTTGCCTCGCTCGAGTCGCCGTCGATCGGAACGGCATCCACGCTTGCGACAAACCAGAGCAGGGAGGCGAAGCTCGTGAAGCTTCCCTCCTGGATGCGGATAGGGAAATGACGGCGCCAATCCTCTCTCTTCTCGCGGTTCTCTCGATATGGGACTATCCTGCGCGCCAGCCGCAGCATGAGTTGCTGCGCGCGGAGTTCGTGCAGGCGGTTCGCGCAGGCGACACGAAGAAGATGGAGGAATCGTCGAGGAAGGGCACCGAACTTCTTCCCGACGACCCGACGTGGGCCTACAACCTCGCGTGTTCGCTCGCATACCGTGAAAAGCCGGACGATGCGCTCGACCAACTCGAGAAGGCGATCGACCTCGGCTTTCGCGACGCGAGCGCGATTGCAGTCGACAGCGACCTGAGGCGCGTCTCGTCGAACCGCCGTTTCAAGGAACTTGTAGAATATGCGAAGGAGAGTGCGGGGCGCCCGATCATGATCGGGCCGCTCGCCGTCACGGATGCTACGGGGATAGTCGGCGAGTCGCTTGCGCTTGGCGAGCAGAACATGCTCTGGGACTTTGACACCGGCTGCTTCATCGCAAAGATGAAGCTCGCGCCTGGAGTAGTCGACGGCAATTCGGGCGACCTCTACATGAACCGCGACGGCGGACATTCGCGTCTCGTCGTCACGAACTATCCCGGCGTCACCGAGGTGAAGCTCGACAAGATAGGCCGTGAGAGGAAGATGGACCTCGATTTCCCGAACATACGCTTCCCGTACCCAACGTTCGGCAACTGCAGTCGCGCGTATCTCGGCGACAGCTTCTGGCGTTCCATTCCGCGCGCGATGATGACGACGTCAGCGCGCAATCTGCGCACGATGGCAACGCTCTATATGGACAACCAGGTGTGGGTGTTTCCCGCGAATGCAGACTTCCCGCCTGTCGGCACGAACGGCGACGTGTTTGCATCCGTCACGCCGTACTGGCTCGTCACGCAGGGACGCAGCTGGAGCGATCAATACTATCTTCGCGCCGCGCTTGACGCAAGCCGCTCTTTCGACCAGGCGGTCAAGCGCGAGATAGTAGGGCGACACCTTCTCGCCCCGACAATAATGACTCTCGTCAGGAAGTCGCTGAAGGGCGTGAAGAGCGAAGACGACTATCTCACCGAAAAGGCGCATCCTACTTGCCTCCCGCCGAACGGGCTCGACCTCGTGCGGCTCAAGAAGCTCGCGGCAGACATGCGTGTGCCTTCGATTCCGCCCGTCGTACGCATAGTGCGGTTTGGCGCGCCGGTGGAGAAGAAACCGGAAATCCCCGAGCTTACATACTTCACGCCTTTCGCCGCGGCGTTCGTGCTGCGCTCGCCTGGCGAAAAGCGTTCGTTCGCCTTTGTCGTAGATGGAGCTTCCGAGGTCGTCTATCGCATCGTGCATGATCCCGCAGGCGCGGCGAAGATCGAGGAGCAGAAGGGCTTCGCCGCGCTCGTGTCGATAGACCGTACGAAGCTGTCGGGAACAACGCGCGTCGATCTTGCGGTGTTTGGGCGCAATCCCGGCACTGGCTGGGGCGCACCGACATACGTGTCCTTTTCCGTCGTCGACATGGATGCGCCCTACTACGATCCGGCGCTCGTGCCGCGCACGGAGGCGAAATGAAATTTGTCCTCGCTCCGCTCGCCGGCTTTACCGACGCTCCGTTCCGGCGGCTTTGCTTTGAGGGCGGTGCTGATCTTTCCTACACCGAGATGGTTTCTGCCGCAGGGCTCGCGCATGGCTCCTCGCCGACGCGCCATCTTATGGAGACGATGCCCGGCGAGGGACCTGTCGCGTGCCAGCTTTTCGGCGCGCGCGAGTCCGATCTCGCCTTTGCCGCGCGTGAGGTTACGGCATGCCGAGCGGACGACGGTTCGCCGCGTTTCGTCGAGCTGAACCTTAACGCCGGCTGCCCAATGACGAAGGTGACGCGCGAAGGCGCGGGGGCGAAGCTTGCGGAAGACCCGGAGAAGGTCTACCGGCTACTCAAGGCGATGGTAGAGAATACAGATCTCCCTGTGACGTTGAAGACGCGACTTGGGCCGCATCCGCGTCGCAGGACTGTGTTTGAGCTTCTTGACGCGGCGGAGCAGGCGGGCGCAAAGGGGTTTATTATTCATGCGCGCTACACTTCGCAGATGCATGGCGGCGAGGTTCATCTCGACGAACTTGCCGAAGTCGTCCGCCGCGCGAAGATTCGTGTAACTGGCAATGGTAGCGTCGTAGACGCGAAGAGCGCGGCGGCGATGGCGGCGACGGGAGTCGACGCGATTATGGTGGGACGCGCCGCGCTTGCCGCCCCGGCGATATTTGCCGCGCTTAAGGCGGGCGGCGATGTGCGTCGTGCGGCTTACGACGAGCAGAACGACGTCGTGCGGAAGCATCTCGGATATTTGCTGGAGTTCCGCAGGCAGCTTGCCGAGCGCTTCCCCCGCGACCACATTCCTTCCGAGGACGCGTTTGCGTCGGTGAAGATGCATGTCCATCTTTTCCGCTATTTCAACGGCCGTCCTGGCGCCGCGGCGCTTCGCGCTCGTCTCAATTCCGTTCGCACTCTCGCCGAGATACACGACGCGATCCAGAATTTCTGACCCGCGCCGCGCCCGCGCGCAGCATGCGTGTGACTTGTGCCTGTGCTGTGCTGGTTTGCCTGACATCGTGCGGCTTGCTTCGCCGCAACGGTGCTCGCCCGCGAGAAATGGCCGATTCGCGCGTCCTTGCGACCGCTCGGCGTATACATATACGCCGTCGGGTCGCAGTCCTGCGCGACTCGCCTCATTTTCGCGGGTTCCGCCCCGCTGTCGGCGGCGAAGCAAGCCGCGCATGGCACCCTCGGGAGTTCGGCGCGGTGCTCGGGGTCTCGGCCTCTCTCCCGCTCCCTGCGCCGCCGCTCCCGTCGTCTTCGCGGCGATACGCGCCGCAATGCTTCGTCGGCGGAATACCGCCTTCTCGCCTTGCGACGTGTCTCACCGCGCATCCGACGAACCGCGTCGCCGCATGTCGCTCAGTTCGGCACTCGCCCCCTCGTCCCTTGCCTCACCTTCCATAAGGCGCGTTTTTCTTCGTAGTTTCTGCGCTCGCCGACGTCCCGTCAGCTCGCTTAACCTTCTCCGCGCCACATCCGCACCCCGCGTAGCCGCCCCTTCGGGCTGCCTTCAGCAGGGGGATATGCGCCGTCTTGGTAGGGGCGCATCTCCGAGGCGCCCGCTTCCCCGCGGCAAATCCGCCGCGTGGAGCCGACAAGACTTGATTGCCACAGGTACGCCAAGCAAAGCTCGGCAGAACTAATAGCGGAAGGAGCTATATCGTAAAGAAATCGACATACGATTAGGACATACCCGCCGAACGCAGTGAGGGCCGAGCGAAG